>OFET01000094.1_pt1 | contig 135233 bp, 113 predicted proteins | sample 1521211 | NCBI WGS metagenome assembly OFET01 (sample SAMN03766358, study PRJEB24113) | microbial mat metagenome | isolation source: enrichment culture HLUCC-A from microbial mat sample contains cyanobacterium... | reverse complement strand
GGATACAACACCCTACCGGTTTGGTCAGGTGTTGCACTCAGAATTTGCGGCCAAGGCTATTTTCCATATGTTTCTTCGTTTTGTCTTATTACTATGCAGTTTTGGCGAGTAAGATCTTGGGGGACTTAGGTTCATTTCTATTCGATAAGTAGTCCGGTGTTGGGCGTGGCCACCGGATACGAAGACCTGAACGATCATGAATCGCTTAGCTTTGATCAGGCGCTGCAAACGGCTTTTAGCCAGAACGACCCCCTGGCTGGCAAGTCCACGCTATCCCGGATGGAGCAGCAGGCGGATCTGCAGGCGATAGTGAAGGCCCATTAACTCCTTTGGCACTACTTCGTCGAGCAGCACGAGGAGCCACCGGCGGTCATCGTGTTGGACTTTGACGGTACCGATATCCGGGTTCACGTCGGACTTAGCTTAACTTTTTATAAAACGCTCTTCTTTTAGAAGCGGCTTGGGCCTGCGTTATGCTGATCAATGATAACCTTCCCCAATTTTGACCTTGCCGCGAAATACCCAGTAGGTCCATGCGGTATACGCCAGGACGATAGGTATAACTAATAGAACACCTATCAATAAAAAAAGCTGAGACTCCGGTGCAGAGGAGGCATCCCAAATGGTGTAGTTAGGGGGCACAATAATTGGCCACTTACTTGCTATTAATCCAAGGTACGTGAATACGAAAATACCAAGTGTCATAACAAAAGGGATGCCTTGATCTTGGCGTTTGACTGAGCGGTACACTATAGCTGAACAAAGCAAGGCGAGAGCGGGCAAAATCCAAATTGTCGAGAACTGATCTAGCCAGCGACCGCGCACTTCTGAGCTTACCAAAGGTGTCCAGAGGCTCACCATGGCAAAGACGACCAAGACAGCCAATAAAAGTCTAGGTGCAATTGCGTAAGCCCACTGCTGTACATGTCCTTCTGATTTCATTATTAGCCAAGTCGAACCAAGCAATGCATAGCCTGCCATTAGTCCTAATCCTGTCAGTACAGTAAAGGGCGTGAGCCAATCGAGCGCGTCGCCAACATAACGAAAATCCTCAACCGCAAACCCCTGAATATAGGCACCTACAACGGCGCCTTGGGCAAAGGCTGCAGTAGCTGAGCCCAAGAAAAAGGCACGGTTCCACCAATGGCGGTTTTTATACGATTTAAAGCGGAACTCGAATGAGATGCCGCGGAAGATCAAGCCGGACAGCATCAAAAAAACGCCTATATATAATGCAGGTAAAAAGACAGAATAAACCAGCGGAAAAGCACCAAGAAGACCTGCGCCACCCAAGACCAGCCATGTCTCATTGCCGTCCCATACAGGTGCTACAGAATTCATCATGACATCACGTGATTCCTCGTCGGGTGCAAAGGGGTACAGGATCCCAAGGCCCAGGTCGAACCCATCCATAATGACGTACATGATGACGCCAAAGCCGATGATAACGGCCCAAATAATAGCCAGGTCAATATTGATCATGCGCTTGCTCCTGCCTTGTGATCGCTAAAATCATCATCAAGTGGTGTGTGCGCAGCTGATAACGGACGCTTAGGACGCTCAACTTCACCATGAACTTCTATCGGATCCTCAAGCATTCCGTTTCGAACGACTCGTGTGAGGTAGAAAACGCCGATAAAAAACACGACGCTATAAACTGCTATATAACCAATTAGTGTGAACAGGGCCATTCCACCTGTTAAGGAAGGCGTTAGCCCATCTGTGTGTTTCATCACACCATATACTAACCATGGGGCACGTCCTGCCTCTGTTACGATCCAACCTGATAGCACAGCGATAAAAGGAGTGGCGATCATGCCAACCAATGTTCTGAGGTACAGTTTGTTCTGAAAAATGCGCCCTTTTCGCCGCATGAATAGCCCCAGCAATGCGACACCTATCATTAAGAAGCCAAGGCCAACCATCACGCGGAAGGACCAGAACACCAGGGCAACGGGAGGCTGTTCTTCTGGCGGTGCCTCAGAGATGCCGGGAACAACGCCATCAGCACTGTGCTTAAGGATGATGCTGGCCATGCTGGGAATGCCAATTTCGAATCGATTCGTCTGATTTTCCTGATCAGGAATCGCAAATAAAAGTAACGGGACGTTAGAGCTGGTCTCCCAATTACCTTCCATGGCTGCCAGCTTAGTTGGCTGGTGTTCAAGCGTATTTAACCCATGGAAGTCGCCAATCAATGCCTGAGCAGGAGTTAAAAAAAGGAGTAGCCACAGGCACATAGAAAGCGCTTTCTTATTGGCCTCAACATCGCGGTTACGTAACAGATACCACGCGCTAACACCTGCGACAACAAAGCCACCGGTTAAGAAAGAGGCCATGCCCATATGTGCAAAACGATACCAAAACGATGGGTTGAAAATGGCTTCAATCCAAGAAGTTATATGGAAGCGACCATCAATCAACTCGTACCCCGTTGGTGTTTGCATCCAGCTATTGGCAGAAAGAATCCAGAAGGACGAGATAAACGTACCGGTGGCTACTGTAATAGCGGCAAACAGGTGCACACCCTGAGGCACCTTACCGCGGCCAAACAACAATACGCCTAAAAAGGCGGCTTCGAGAAAAAATGCAGTTACAACTTCGTAGCTCAGCACCGGGCCAAGGAAGTTGGACGTTGCATACGAGAAGTTGCTCCAGTTAGTCCCGAACTGGAAAGACATCACAATGCCGGAAACCACACCCATTCCGAACACTACTGCAAAGACCTTGGTCCAAAACAGGGCCAGACGGTCCCAGGCCTTATTGGTTGTTTTGTAAAACAAGCCATGTAAAACAGCGATGTAAGACGCAAGTCCTATCGTAAAAACGGGAAAGATAGCGTGGAAACAAACCACAAAAGCAAACTGTAGCCGGGATAGAATCAGTGGATCGAGTTCCATCGTGACCTCCTGGGGCATGAAGCGGTATAAGCGAGAGGCAGATCGTCTATACCATGTGATTGAGACATAGCTTCATATCTCTTTAGGTAATATGCTTATTGCTTTTTAAATTATACAATAGACAGGCTTGGGGAGGCACGCGAGATTGGTAAAATCAGTGATGGCGTATTGTCGCATCATGGTTCGAGAGGGGTGGCTAGTGCCTGCCAGCAATGATCTATGAGCAATCGACGTGCATTTTTTTACAACGTTGCGCGTGGAAACGAGGACAACCAAGAATTAGGTGCTTTTTTCTTGCTTGCTGTCGATGATTTGCTGCGGGCAGGGTGCTGTCAGCGTCATTTTGGATAGGCCATCTTGCCATATTTAGGCCTGTCACTCGGGGTTTGGCAGGCCAGCGAGACATTCAAATAATGTTGATCTTTTGGCGAACACTATGGCATCGATACGGCAAAGTTGAACGAGTCAGTCAACCAGCAAAAATGCTTCATTGGTTGCCAATTGACGGCCTTTCCAAATGCGATCAACCTTCACGGAGAAGACTGATTAAGTAGCTCAAGGGATGTAAGATCACTAATGAAATGATAAAAATAGCGACAATGCCGGCGGTTAATGCAACCCAATCGAACAAAGTTGCTACATTGGCAAGTGTTGAATGAGTGAGCCAAGGAACCCAAGCAACCGCTGATAACCCGATAAGTATGGCGAGTATCGTGGCATACCGACTACGGTGTTGAGTGATCTGATAGCCACGCAGGTAAGCGAGCAGGTGCAGGCTAATGACAACAATGGAGCCCACTACCAGTAGCCATGTGAAGGGTGCAAGCGCATACATTAGTATGGTGAATATTCCACTGATGGTCATAGCAGATTCTCCTTTATGCTTGGCCTTCAAGAACGGCGTAGTAAGCGGGCTGCAGCATACGATCTTTCATGACCCAGGTAACCCAAGATTCGTCTTTAGGGTCAATAAATGGGAAAGACGGCATGAAGGCGAAGTCGTCCGCGTATCCAAACTCCACCAACATGGCTTTGCCGATCCCCGTGATCATGGGGCATGAGGTATAGCCAGTGTGGCGTGCAGATGGGAGGTTGCCCTGCATGACGGAAAGCAGGTTTTCTTCTACAACGGGTGCTTGCGCCTTGACACTAGCAGCCGTTTTGTTGATGGGCGCACCAATGACATCACCAATGCCAAACACGTCGGGATAGCGATTGTGCTGCATGGTATGGATATCGACGTCTAACCACTCGCCTCTGAAAGGGCCATCCTGAGCAACGAGAGCGCTGTTTTTGATAAAATCGTGAGCGCTCATGGGGGGTACCACGTGAATAAAATCATAGTCTGTGATTACGGTTTGCAGATTATCACGTTTGAACTCAGCTTCACGTAGTTCATGGTGCGAAGTGAACTCGCTTTCAGGTCCAACAAAAGCAAACTCAGCCTGTTTGGCTTGCGGGTCGATAGCAGATAGGCGGTAATGATGACGCCGTTTGACCCCCTGCTCATCAAACCGCTGCTTAACAAACTCATCTACCCATGGCTGGGAAAATAGATCGGTGCCAGGAGCCATATATTCCACGGCAAAACGCTCCCTACGGCTAGATTCTTCCAATCGACTAAGTGTCGTAAACGTCATTTTAAGTGGCGCACCTGCACATTTCACAGGGGTGGGTGCCGCTGTAAAAATGCCCTTTCCTTGGCCGCTTGCTAGCCAACTTTCGATGGTTTGATTGGTGCGAGACGCGCCTTCAATGCTGGCGTATACGCTGCCAATCCCGTGCTGACCTATCAGTTCTGGCGACATGCCATCAATTAAGCCGTAATTTAATTGAATGCCTGTGGCAACAATCAAGAAGTCATATTCAATTGTTGAACCACTAGCCAGACCAATGCGTTTGTTGTCTGCATCAACGCTAACTGCATTCTCACGGACCCAGTTAACACCTCGCGGCATAAAGTCTGCGTTAGGACGCATCGTTTTGCCAGCGTTCCAAACGCCGGAAGCAACCATTGTCCAGCCGGGTTGGTAGTGATGAGTTTCTCTTGGTTCTACCAACGTGATTTTGCCTCCTCGGAGCCGCCTGGTGAGTCGGCTAGCCATCGCAATACCCGACGCGCCACCCCCAAGTATCACTACATGGGCCTGAGTTTGTAGCGTGCTAGCAGATGTCATGCCGGCTGGCAGCAAACAACCAAATCCCATTCCAGAACCTACTTTTAGCAAATCTCGTCGGCTTAATAACGGTGGTTTCTGCATGACGTCTCCTATGGCGCAACCTTTATATATTTTTTAAGAATAACGTTATTCTATTATGTCCATTGCGTAGAAAGATGCAATACCTACTTCGTCCTATAAGCGTTTTAAAAATCTAATCTGAAGGTTGGTCAGAGATAAATAGGAGGGAATGCTTAACATAAGCTTTAGCTAAAGTACGTATAGGTCAAGGTGCCACGATGAAATAAGAGTTTGTAATTTATGAATTTTTTAAATTTTATCAGAAGCTCTGAAGTGCAAGAGGCTCTCAGTCCACTCTAACCATATGAACGACATGCCCGATTATGAGGAATGAGGGTTAAGCACTTTTTCCGGGGCATGGTGGCTCCACCGTTCTAGCTTCCATTCTGGATCCGTAGCGGAAGGGCAAAGAGAAAAGGGCTCATCAGACCTTGTATATACTCACCAAGCTTCACATAAAAACACGCTGAGTTACTTTCGAGTGAGTGTGGTTGTACCGACCGTTGGCTTCCCTATCAGGCTGATTACGTCACACTATTTGATCGTTATAACAAAAACAGCTATCGTTATTCCTGTAAATATTTCATCCATCAGGAGATCAACGTGCCTAACGAGACCTTCCAGCCAGTAATGCCGCAAATTAACCGCCCGGCGCCAGCGTTCACCGCAAAAACGACCCATGGAGAAAAATCGCTCAGCGACTATCAAGGAAAGTGGCTGGTGTTATTTGCCCATCCTTCGGACTTCACCCCGGTGTGCACCACGGAGTTTTCAGCGTTTGCTAACTACACGGAACAGTTCAAAGAGGTCAATGCAGAGCTATTAGGCCTATCAATCGATAGCATCCACTCGCATATCGCCTGGACACGCAGCATTAAAGATAACTTCGGTGTTGAGATTACCTTCCCGATTATTGCGGATCTCAATATGAAGGTGGCGCACGCCTACGGCATGATTCAGCCAGGTGCCAGTGATACAGCAGCGGTACGTGCGACGTTTGTGATTGATCCAGAAGGTATTCTGCGGGCCATGCTGTACTACCCCATGACGAACGGTCGGTCGGTAGAAGAGGTGTTGCGGCTGGTTAAATCATTACAAACCAGCGATGAGCATGGCGTTGCAACACCGGAAGCCTGGCTACCCGGGCAGCCTGTCATCGTGCCGCCACCTCACACCTGTGAAGATGCCGAGGCCCGCCAATCGAAAGGGTATGACTACACCGACTGGTACTTCTGCAAAAAGACACTTTAATTGTCGCCGCTCGCCAGGTTTGAACAGCTCACCTTATAGGAGGAAACGAAATGAACACTTTTGCACTTTCAAAGCATACCGGCGCAGGCACACCGGATGTGGCCGGTTTCTTCGATCCGCGTACCTTTAGCATCCAGTATGTGGTGAGCGACCCTGACACCAAGCAGTGCGCAATTATCGACCCTGTGTTGGATTATGACGAAAAGTCCGGCGCGACGGCCACACACCACGCCGATGAGCTACTGGCCTACGTCGAAAGAGAGGGCTTGTCGGTGGTGTGGATTCTCGATACTCACCCTCACGCGGATCACTTTTCTGCGGCTCATTATTTAAAGCAACAAACCGGCGCGTCCACGGCGATTGGTCAACAGGTCACCAAAGTGCAGGCGCTATGGAAAGAGATCTATCACTGGCCAGAGATGCCGACCGATGGCCGTCAGTGGGATCAGCTGTTTAGCGAGGGCGACACTTTTAAGATTGGTGAGCTGGACGCTCGCGTGCTTTATTCGCCTGGCCATACGTTGGCATCCATTACCTACGTGATTGGCGATACGGCCTTCGTGCACGACACCCTGTTCCAACCAGACTTTGGCACGGCACGGGCTGATTTCCCCGGAGGCGATGCCAGAGTGCTATGGCACTCCATTCAGCAGATTCTAGCGCTGCCCGCTGATACCAGGTTATTCACCGGTCATGACTATATGCCCGATGACCGCGAGCCGCAGTGGGAAAGCACCGTCGCTGAGCAGCTTGGAAGTAACCCTCACTTGGTCAATATGAGTGAAACGGATTACATCTCTCTACGCCACCAGCGTGATAGCGAACTGCCTATGCCCAAGCTGATTTTGCACGCCCTGCAAGTCAATACGCGAGGCGGGCGTCTGCCTGAGCCGGAAGCTAACGGTAAGCGCTATCTAAAGATCCCACTGAATGCCTTGGAAGGCGCCGCCTGGGATTAAGTTGTCTACTGTCGAAGGAGCCACATCATGCAAACACAGCCTTTAGAAACGGATATCGAGATTACCTCAGCGCTCACGGTAGAAGAGCTTGAGCAAGTTAAAGCAAATGGCTTTAAAACGGTGATTTGTAACTGCAAACCTGGAGAAAGCGCTGAGTTTCCTGATGAAGATGCCTACCGTAAAAAAGCCGCGGATATTGGCCTTCAGTGGGTGCATATTCCCGTCACACCCGGTGACTACAGCCAAGCAGATGTAGCCGCCTTTGCTGATGCAATGCAGCGGCTCCCGCGGCCTATTTTGGCATTCTGCCGAACGGGAAAGCGTGCGACTCATCTATGGGCCTACGCTAAGCGCCATAGCGAACAGTGCGACCTTGCTGAGCTGTTTAATGCTGCAAAATCAGCAGGCTTTGATTTGGAAGAGCATCGACAAGGGCTTGAAGATCAGAACGCTTAATAGGGCGACGATGCTCGTCGCCATCAGTTTGAATCGGCAAACGGATACGACCCATGATGATTGAGCGTTGGGTGCCGCTGGTTGGTTGGCTACGTCGCTATAACCGGGAGCTGTTTTCTCGGGATGTGTTGGCAGCGGTTATTGTGACACTAATGCTGGTGCCCCAGGCGCTGGCTTATGCCTTATTAGCTGGGCTTCCTGCCGAGATGGGGCTCTATGCCAGCATGCTTCCATTGGTGCTGTACGCCATCTTTGGCACTAGCGCTAGCTTAGCCGTAGGGCCAGTGGCCGTGGCGGCGCTCATGACCGCATCGGCGTTAAGTGGTTTTGCTAGCCCTGGCAGTCCAGATTATATCGGAGCTGCGCTAGTTTTGGCCGTACTATCGGGACTGATCTTAATTGCCATGGGCGTTCTTCGGCTGGGCTTTTTGGTCAACTTCTTAAGCCACCCAGTGATTTCAGGGTTCATCACGGCGTCGGGTATTCTGATTGCTATAAGCCAGCTAAAGCACATTTTAGGTGTTGAGGCATCAGGCCATAACGTTATAGACCTGCTTGGGGCGCTACTGGGTCAGTGGCATCAGGTAAATATGACGACGCTGTTGATCGGATTGGGTGTATGGGGCTTTCTGCTGGTGAGCCGCAAGCGATTAAACAAATGGCTGACAGCTATTGGCATTTCTGCCAGCACTGCTGGCCTTGTCGTGAAAGCTGCACCCATCTCAGCGGTGGTTGTCACGACGTTGCTTGCCTGGGGATTAGACGTTAAAGAGCGTGGTGTCGATCTGGTGGGCGCTGTGCCCAGCGGCTTGCCTGACATTGCGCTTCCCAGCCTAAATTCATCACTCTGGTTTGGGTTACTACCCGCAGCACTTCTGATTAGCCTGGTGGGCTTTGTTGAATCGGTGTCAGTCGCGCAAACTCTGGCGGCTAAACGGCGCCAGCGTATCGATCCCAACAAAGAGTTGATTGCCTTGGGAATGGCTAATGTAGGAGCAGGGGTGAGTGGTGGCTCGCCAGTATCTGGCGGTTTTTCACGTTCGGTCGTCAATTTTGAAGCAGGCGCGGCAACGCCGATGGCAGGTGCGTTCACAGCATTTGGCATCATGCTTTCCACGTTACTGCTAACTGACCTGCTGGCGTTTTTGCCCAGAGCAACCTTGGCGGCCACTATCATTGTGGCGGTCGGTACGCTGATTGACTTACCTGCCGTTAAGCGTACCTGGCAATACTCCCGCAGCGACGGTGTGGCTATGTTGGCTACCCTGTTGCTTACTTTGTTGCACAGCGTAGAAGTCGGTATTACCAGCGGTGTAATGCTGTCTCTGGGGCTTTATCTGTACCGCACCAGCCAGCCCCATAGCGCTGTCATCGGTCGTGTGCCAGGTACAGAGCACTTCCGTAACGTCAAGCGACATCAGGTCGAAACTAACAAGTGCGTAGCGCTACTGCGCATTGATGAAAGCCTATACTTTGCCAATGCCCGCTACCTGGAAGACACCGTGTTGGCGTTGGCTGCTCGCTCTCCATGGTTAAAGCACATAGTGCTTACATGTCAGGCAGTTAACTTGATTGACGCATCAGCGCTTGAAAGTTTAGAAGCGATCAACACGCGGTTGAAAGATGCTGGAGCCACGCTGCACCTGGCAGAGGTAAAAGGCCCAGTAATGGATCGATTAAAACACACGCATTTTTGTCAGGAGCTAACCGGGCAGGTGTTTTTTACCACCTTTGATGCCTGGCAGGCGCTTGCCCAACCAAGTGAGCAAATCGCGCCACCTTTGCCAATCAAAGCCTAGGAGACATTGGTATGCAGCAGCGAAACGTCAAGATAGCCATTATCGGAGCTGGGAGTGCCGGACTTAGCGCCTGGCATGCCGCGCACAAGCATACCGATGATGTCGTACTGATAGAAGCCGGCAACTATGGCACGACCTGCGCCCGCGTGGGGTGTATGCCCTCAAAGCTGCTCATCGCCGCCGCCAATGCGGCACATGCCGCACGTAAAGCTGACATGTTTGGGATCACTGTTAACGAGGTAGGCGTCAATGGCCAAGCGGTGATGGCAAGAGTCAAACACCAGCGCGATCATTTCGTCGGTAATGTACTGAAATCAATGAAAACGATTCCCGCGTCTCACCAATTGCATGGTCACGCACGTTTTATTGATCCCCATACGCTGATGATTGGTGATCATACCAAGCTTGCGGCAGAAGCCATCATCATTGCCACGGGTTCGCGGCCCACATGGCCGAAGCTATTGGAAGGTGCTGGCGATCGGTTAATCACCAATGATGATGTGTTTAATTGGAATACGCTGCCTGAATCGGTCGCTATTGTGGGTCCCGGTGTCATTGGCATGGAACTCGGTCAAGCGCTTAGTCGGTTAGGGGTTAGAACCCGCACGTTTGGTGTTGGCGGTGTCATTGGGCCTTTTCAATCTGAAACATTGCGTCAGCTGGCAGACGAGACATTTAATCGCGAGCTGTATCTGGATGCTGATGCCTCACTTGACAGCATTGAACGCAGGGAAAGCACCGTTGCCATTACGTTTTATGAACGTGACAGTCGGCAAAAACTCTCCGAAACATTCGATTATGTGCTTGCCGCAACCGGGCGTCGGCCAAACCTGGATCAGTTAGATATCACGCAGGCCGGGCTCAAGCTGAATGAGCACGGCGTGCCAGAATTCAATCGTTTCACTCTGCAATGCCTAGATGTACAGAGCGCCCCGAGCCATATATTTATCGCCGGTGATGCAAATCAGTCGGCACCTCTTCTACACGAGGCCATTACAGAAGGAAAAATCGCAGGCCGAAACGCCGCTTTTCTGGATGATGTGCAAGTGGGACAGCGCAACGCTCCCCTTGCGATTGTGTTTACCGAACCCCAGATGGCGATCGTTGGTGAGAGTCGCGATACGCTAGACAAGCGCTATGGCGGCTGTGGCTGCATCGCTGAAGGCAACGTTTCCTTTGCTGATCAAGGGCGGGCACTGGTTATGGGTGAAAATATGGGTTATTTCGAGCTCTATGCAGAGCACGGCAGCGGGCAGTTCCTGGGAGCTGAGCTCTTCGGTCCGCAGGTTGAGCACATGGCCCACTTACTCGCCTGGTCACTGGAACAGAAGTTAACCGTCAGCCAGATGCTTGCAATGCCCTTTTACCATCCGGTACTTGAAGAGGGATTAAGGTCAGGATTACACGATTTACAAGCAAATCTTCGACAGGGGCCTGCCATTACTGAACGTTGCATGGAGTGTGGTCCAGGCGATTAAGGGCATGTTTCAACTACCGAACGCTTTATCTAAATCGACCTGGTTTATCAGCGCGTTGTTTCAGTAGATCAAAGCAGGGTATTCCCACCATCAAACACCCAAACATGTCTATGAGCAAGCCCGGGCTATGTGACCAGAGGAGATGAATTGATGACCAAGGTGCGTCCTTCACGACTGCAGAACTTCCCCATTTCCTGGTTTGCCACTGTGATGGGAATGACTGGGTTCACCATTGCTTGGCACCGGGCGGAGGACTTGCTGGGTCTTTCTGTAAAATTCAGTCCGATATTACTTGGCCTGACGGGAGTCACATTTGTTGTTTTGCTGGTGCTCTATCTAACCAAGGCGTTGAAATATCCCGGTCAGGTTAAAGCCGAATTTGCTCATCCGGTAAAAGTTAACTTTTTCCCCACTATATCCATTGGTCTGATTTTATTGAGCATTGCACTTTTACCATACAGCAACGCCGTGTCCTTTACGTTGTGGAGTGTCGGCGTGGTCCTTCACCTCGGCTTCACGCTTTATGTTCTCTCTGCTTGGTTGCACCAGACTCACTTTGAAATTGCTCACATCAATCCGGCCTGGTTTATCCCTATCGTGGGCAACATTCTTGTACCCATTGCAGGTGCGCAGCATGCCTCTATAGAAATCTCCTGGTTTTTCTTCAGCATCGGGTTGGTTTTCTGGGTGGTACTGCTGACCATCATTTTCTACCGAATGTTCTTTCACCAGCCCTTGCCGTCGAAGCTTTTGCCTACGTTGTTCATCCTGATTGCACCGCCGGCTGTTGGGTTCATCTCATGGTTTCAACTGGTGGGAGAAATCAATCCCTTGGGTCGCATTCTCTATTACTTCGCTCTGTTCATGACGCTGATGTTACTGACACAGACAAGACGGTTTCTAAAGCTGGAATTTTTCCTGTCTTGGTGGGCGTATTCGTTCCCGATGGCGGCGATTACCATTGCTAGCTTTTTGATGTATGAACAATTGCAGCTGCCGTTCTTCAAGGGCCTGAGCGTGGGTCTTCTGGGACTATTGACGGGTCTGATCGGCATTCTGGTTATCAAGACGGCCCAAGCCGTAAGGGCACAGGCGATCTGTATTCAGGATTAAGCCTTAAACGTTCGAAATTTTGATATTGCTTAAGGGTTTTTATGCAAAGTGTCACACAGGACGGAGAACAATCGTTTCTGATTATTGGGGGAGGTATAACCGGACTCTCGCTTGCTCTTGAGCTCGGTCGCCACAATAAATCCGTGACTCTGGTTGAGGCTGACGAACAATTGGGGGGAAATATACGGTCAGTGACTGAGCAGGGATGGCACATGGAACTCGGCCCCAATACGCTGATGGCCAAGCCCTCGCTATATAAGCTGATAAATTCACTGAACCTAACGGAAAAAGCCATCTTCCCGCCAGAAGCCAGTCGGAAGCGTTACGTCGTCAAGGACGGCAAACTCATTGCGCTGCCTGATGGCCTTAAGTCTGCGTTAAAAAGTCCGCTTATAGGATTTGAAGGCTGGCGCCACTTGCTTACGGAACCTTTCCGAAAACCAGCGTCGCATGAAGAAACACTTGCCGCCTTCGTGCGAAGACGCCTTGGGCAAAATATTCTCAGTCACTTTGTCGACCCGTTTGTCTCTGGTGTCTATGCAGGTGCGCCAGAGCGCCTGTCAGCGAAAGCTGCTTTCCCTCGCCTTTATTACCTTGAGCAAGCACACGGATCATTGCTGCGTGGCGGAATAGCTCAAATGCGCAACAGCAAAAAAAAGCGCGCTAAATATCATGAGGTTGGTTTCCCTGAGGAGTGGCGTGGCAAGCTTGTTAGCTTCCCTGGAGGGTTGTCTACCTTGATCAATGGCATCAAACATGAGCTGGAGCGGCTGCCCAACGTTCGCCTCGTGACCGGAAGCCGAGTGGAAAAGATCAATCGCGAGAATCACACATGGCATGCCGTCGATCAGAAGGGACAGGCTTTTGTTGGCCATAAGTTAATACTCACTACACCAGCAAGCGTCAGTGGGTCACTCCTGAGCAACGTAAACGCTGAACTTCAGTCAGAGTTGGAAAGCATTGTCTACCCACCACTTGCCGCTGTCGTACTGGGGTATCCCGAACGGGCTGTTAAACACCCGCTGGATGGCTTCGGCATGCTTATTCCCAGCAAAGAAAAAAAGCAAACTCTGGGTGTCTTGTTCTCTTCCACTCTTTTTCCGCAACGCGCGCCCAAAGGACACGTGCTTTTTACTTGTTTTATAGGTGGTCGCAGAAACCCGGCGGTTAGCGACCAGTCAGATGAACAGTTAGTGAACACTGTCAGCTCAGAAATCAGCCAGCTGCTCGATATCGACGCACAGCCGGTCTTTACGAAAGTCGCGCGGTGGTCGCAAGCGATTCCGCAGTACGACATTGGGCATTTAGCGCGGACAGCCAAAATCGATCAAATTGCGCAGACGTGCGCAGATCTTCATTTGATAGGGAACTGGCGTGATGGTATCAGTGTAGGAGACTGTATCGATAATGGTCATGCCATGGCACAGACATTACTTGGCGCTGAGACGCACACTGGCACTGCGGCCGCCGTCATCGAATGAAATATGACCCGCAGTCAGGATCGGCATTACAAGCTCGGCGGATAGCGGCATCCCTAGGGTTGCCTGGCGTTTACTGCCCGGAGTTAGGCTCTGTCTGAAAACTGGCTGCGCTCGACCATACGGCGTTAAAAATCGGCTCAAAGTACTCATTTACACTACGTAAACTCCGTCTTTTCGCCGATTTTTGCCTTGTCTGGCCTTCGCTCGCCGACTTTTCAGACAAGGCCTAAACTACCCCGATAAAGCGTTATTACCGGGGTATTGATATGCTTGAATTAATTCTTTAACAGGGTCTCGATCTTGTCGTGATTTGGAACGCTACCACTGTGCACGAGCTTGCCGTCGATAGCCACGCCTGGCGTCGACATGACTTTATAGCTCATGATGGTCCCCGGATCGGTGACTTTTTCAACCGTGACCTCGATACCTAGATGGTCAGCGACGCTCTGAATCTGTTCGGCAGTGTTGACACATTTCTTGCAGCCAGTACCCAGAACTTCAATCTTCTTCATTTTCGATGCTCCTCTTAGATCAGTGTTCCGCTGAACAGCCAGGGGCTCAGCAGATTGATTAGCCAGCCTACAACCATGAAATTGGCCAGAAGGATGACAAAAATGATGCCCAGCAGTCGCCACTGCATGACCTGCTTGAGCATGATGAACTCGGGAAAGCTGGCGGCCACAGTGCTCATGCAGAACGCCAGGGTGGTGCCGACTGGCAGCCCCTTGAGGATCAGGCTCTCCATTACCGGAATCACGGCCGTGGCATTAGAGTAAAGCGGCAGGCCCGCCAACACGGCTAGGGGAACGTTCCACCACTGACCGCTACCCAGGTTGTCGGCGAACCAGCTGTCCGGCACAAAACCATGCAGGGCAGCCCCTAGGCCGACGCCAATAATTACCCACTTCCAGATCTGGCCGACGATCTCTTTGAGTTCGTCGCGCGCAAAGACGTGACGGTCTTTCATCGTCAGCGTTTTCGCATCGGGGGGCGAGTCATCGTTGTGGGGAGTCTCTGCTGCTTGCTGGTAGGCCTTTGCAGCAAAGTCCTTGAGCCACCGTTCTCCCTTTAACGTATCCAAAATCATGCCACCACCGATGCCCACCGCCATGCCAATAACGACATAGACCAGGGTGAATTCCCAACCCAGTAGACTCCAAAGCATGATGACCGCCACCTCGTTGATGATCGGCGAGGTGAATAGGAAAGCCATGGTGATGCCCAGGGGGATCCCAGCGCTGGTAAACCCTAGAAACAGCGGAATGCTGGAGCAGGAGCAGAAGGGCGTTATGGCACCGAAACCGGCACCAAGTCCATAACCCGCGAATCGGTTCTTCTGCTGAATGTAGTGCCGCACCCGTTCGAGATCCAGCGAGGCACGTGCCAGCGCGATGATATAGATCATCACCACGAGCAACGCGAAAATCTTGGTAGTGTCCTCGACAAAGAAGTGCAGCGAGGCGCCTAGTTTGCTCGCAGGATTCAGACCGGCAAGGCCGTAGATGAGCCAGTCGGCCAACCAAGTAAAGACCTCAAGCATAATCAGCGTCTCTCTGTTTAATAGGAGTTTTCACACAAGAAGACGCAGCAGCAGGCAAAAGGATGCAGTCTGGCTATAAATTTTTTCCTATTCGTCTTGAGCACGATGACAACAGAGGTGTCCCTGCTCATCGAAGACGATGCCGCATTGCGCAATCAGCCGCTTACGCAGGCGCTGACGTGCACGGCGAAGCCTCGCCTTGGTAGCCGACAGGCTCAGACCTTTGTGTCTGGCATAGTCCGCCTGCCTGACGCCCTCAATATCGCACTGCCTCAGGATGTCGTGATCCTCGGCGTTGCAGTGGGGCAGAGCACGGGCGATGCAACCGGCAAGACTGTCTATTGGTGGGATACTGGCGCCGTCGGGCGCACCTGACTCGGGTACCTCGCCGAATACTAGGCGTCCATCGCGGCGCTGGTGGTCGATTAATTGATGTTTCACTACTTGAAAGAGCCATGCCTTAGGAGAGGCGAGTTGGCAAAATGTTGACCGATTCAACAGTGCTTGGGTGTAAGCATGCTGAAGCACATCGTCGGCCATATCTTGGTCGCTGCAGTGTTTAATTAGAAATAAACGTAACTCGCGGTGATGTTTCTGCCAAGCGGCTTCAATACACGGGGCTTTGTTCGAGTTCACGAAAATCGCTCCATTAATATCTGTATGAATGAACCTTCTCAAGTGTGCCCCCCTGGCCCCAACCGACACACGGCTATTTACACACAGCACAACCATCGATTTACGTAACCATCTTAGCAGCAGATTTCGCCACCACTTCATAAGTCCGGCTGTGGATAAGAATGCATCTCATGGTCAGTGATGGATTGAACGTAGTCACTTTATAACCTGCTCGCTCGACAATTCGGTATGCCTCTAATCGAGGCATCCACCACCACTCCAGTTGCAGTACTGCCGTGGCTGAAGCCTTACGATAAAATAATAAAGTTATTAGCTAATAATTAATAGCTATTAGATCAATTACGCTGGACAGATTGCGCCTGATCCACAATTAGGTATAAAGTTATTCCAAGAAAGAATATCAAAATTTGTTTTAAGTTAATTGTTAACAATATCAAATACTTATTTTGTTATCTTCTGGCGGAACAATTGGTTTGCACGCGTGAGTCGACGCAAATAATCTAGTAGAGGTCAATATGAGCGAATACACAGGCAAGTGTCCGGTAATGCATGGGGGAAACACCTCAGAGGGCAACTCCAACATGGACTGGTGGCCTGAAGCCTTAAACCTGGACATTCTTCACCAGCACGATCGTAAAACTAACCCCATGGGGGAAAGCTTTGACTATCGTCAAGAAGTCAAAAAGTTAGACTTCAAGGCATTAAAGAAAGACGTTCATGCCCTAATGACCAGTAGCCAAGACTGGTGGCCAGCAGACTGGGGGCACTACGGCGGATTGATGATCCGTATGTCATGGCATGCTGCAGGTACTTACCGTATCGCAGATGGCCGCGGTGGGGGTGCAACCGGCAACCAGCGTTTTGCTCCGATCAACAGCTGGCCGGATAACGTTAGCTTGGATAAGGCTCGTCGCCTGCTATGGCCGATAAAGAAAAAATACGGCAATAAGATCAGCTGGGCTGATCTTATTATTTTTGCTGGTAATGTAGCCTACGAATCCATGGGTATGGAATCCTTCGGTTTTTCCTTTGGTCGAGAAGATATTTGGCATCCGGAAAAAGACATATACTGGGGGGCTGAGAAAGAATGGCTAGCGCCGTCAGAAGAGCGTTACGGAGATGTTGATAACCCCAACACGATGGAAAATCCGTTGGCCGCTGTTCAGATGGGCTTAATTTACGTGAACCCGGAAGGGGTCGATGGTGTACCTGACCCGCAAAAAACAGCAGAGCAAGTGCGGGAGACTTTTGCCCGCATGGCAATGAACGACGAAGAGACTGCTGCCCTCACGGCAGGTGGTCATACCGTTGGTAAATGCCACGGTAACGGTGACGCTGAAGCACTCGGTCCGGAGCCTGAAGCCGCTGGAGTGGGAGAGCAAGGCCTTGGTTGGCACAATCCTCACATGGAAGGTAAAGCTACTAATATCGTGACGTCAGGCATTGAGGGTGCTTGGACGACAAATCCAACTCAGTTTGATATGGGGTTTTTTGATTTACTATTCGGCTATGAGTGGGAACTGAAAAAAAGCCCTGCTGGTGCTTGGCAATGGGAGCCTGTCAACATCAAGGAAGAAGACAAACCTGTTGACACCACTGACCCTTCCGTCAGACACAACCCCATCATGACCGATGCTGATATGGCGATGAAGGTAGATCCAACCTACCGCGCTATATGTGAAAAATTTATGGCTGACCCAGCTTATTTCAAAGACTGTTTTGCACGCGCTTGGTTTAAGTTGATCCACCGTGACTTGGGACCCAAGGAGCGCTACATCGGTCCTGAGGCGCCATCCGAAGAGCTAATCTGGCAAGATCCAGTGCCTGCCGGCAATATCGATTACTGCGAAGAAGTAGTAAGGGAACAAATTGCTAACAGTGGTTTGAGAATTAGCGAGATGGTGGCGACAGCTTGGGACAGTGCACGTACTTTCAGAGGTTCTGATCTCAGAGGAGGTGCTAACGGTGCGCGCATTCGACTGGCGCCACAAAGAGATTGGGAAGGCAATGAACCCATGCGCTTAGCCTATGTGCTAAAAGTGTATGAAAAAATCGCTGCTGATAATGGTGTCAGTGTTGCTGACATAATTGTCTTGGCAGGTAGTGTGGCTATTGAAAAAGCTGCGCGGGCTGCTGGGCATGATGTGCAGGTTCCATTCACACCGGGTCGTGGTGATGCTAGCGCTGAAATGACTGATGCAGAATCTTTTGAGCCGTTGGAGCCTTTGGCAGATGGTTTCCGTAATTGGTCTAAAAAAGATTACATTGTCAAACCTGAGGAGATGCTTCTAGATCGAGCGCAACTTATGGGGCTGACGGCACCCGAGATGACCGTGTTGATTGGCGGTATGCGTATGCTTGGCGCTAATCACGGCGGCACTAACCACGGTGTTTTTACTGAACGCGAAGGTCAATTGACTAACGACTTTTTCATTAACCTGACCGACATGGGGAATACTTGGAAACCTATTGACAATAATCTCTACGAAGTATGCGACCGCAGGACCGATAAAGTGAAGTGGACGGCTAGTCGTGTTGATCTCGTCTTTGGCTCTAATTCGATTCTTCGATCCTATGCCGAGGTTTATGCTCAAGACGATAATGCAGGAAAATTTGTCGAAGACTTTATAGCTGCATGGACCAAGGTGATGAATGCCGATCGTTTTGATTTAGAAAAATTTAAAGGCATTTGACCTCAACAAGTCTCCTTTTTATATCTCTTTATTATCTAACCGCGCCCACTGACGGCGCGGTTTTTTTACAACTTTAAAAGTATTTGATTGCTGATCGCGATCCCAGAGGTCACGACGGTGTTGGTTAAAACCTAACATTGTTTGACTTGGATCAAGCTGCGACGACTTGTCTCGTGTGTCAGCTCAGTAAGAGGACTATAATAGATTTTATGGATATTACGTTAGAGGAAAAAGTTATGAAGAAATCGAAATTTTTGCTTTTGATCGGGTTAGGCGTCTCTATGTCTCTAAGCACCAGTCTCGCGTATGCAGAAGAAGCAGAGGCTTATCGCGAGACAAAGCTGGGATTGTATCTTTCAGCTGAAGAAGCTTATGAATTAATACAGGAAGATGACAGTGCTGTGCTGATCGACGTGCGTGACCCCATAGAAATTAAGTTTACTGGCTTCGCTGAGCCCACTGATATACATGTGCCCTGGGTGCTAGCTGATCGGGAGCAATTTGATGATAAATCAGAAACATGGCCTTCTAAAAAGAATACCGGGTTCGAGTCGCAAGTTAAGGCTGAAATTGAAGCTTTGGATGTAGACCAGAATGATCCAATTATCGTTATGTGCCGTTCGGGGGCCACACGAAGTGCTCCTGCTGTCGATGTAATTACCGATATGGGATACAGCGAAGTCTATTCTGTCACCGATGGTTTTGAGGGTTCAAAGCTGGAAGATGGTGACTCTGGGGGCGTAAGAGCCAAGGATGGATGGCGTAATTCAGGCCTGCCATGGAGCTATAAAATTAACCCTGATGTTGTGTGGAAACCTGAGAATTGATGTTCTGCTGCTTAATCGATTCTTAAGTGTATGATTATCGGACGCTAATTGGCCCAATGAGGTATATATATGAATTTCAAGGCAACCATCACACTAACAATTATGGTGATGCTTATCAGTTTATCGGGTCACGCAATAGCTGATAACCCCTCAGGTGACCAACGGAAAGATGAGGCATTAGTGATTCTCACTAGCGACTCTCTCCAGACTCAAGGCATGGTGATGATCCTGGCGAACGCAATGCTGGAGCAGGGTACTGATCTGGATATATTGCTCTGCGATGCCGCGGGTCATCTAGCGGTAGAAGGATACGAAAGTGCGGATGCTATTGCCACACCGCCAAGTAATCCGGCAGGCCAAGTGAAGCCAGAAGGTATTCTGAAAATGCTGATGGAAAATGGTGCAGACGTCGATGTTTGTGCCATTTATCTGCCTAACAGCGAATATGACGAAAGCAACCTTCTTGAAGGTGTCGGTGTTGCGACGCCGGAAAAAATTGGACAAAAGATGAGTGATCCAAGTATCCCCGTTCATAGCTTCTGAACATTAATGGCAATTCTTAGGAGATAAATATGAAAAGTAATGTAGGCGGTATGGATAAGATACTACGTATCTTGATAGGTATTGCACTCATGGTATTAGCTCTTTTTGGCGCTATTGGTGCCTGGGGCTGGATTGGTGTAGTGCCGTTGGCAACAGGACTGTTCAATTTTTGTCCAGCTTACAAGCTGCTTGGTATCAATACATGTAAACGTTAGTAGCTGGTGTTGATTTAATTAAATGTTAACTGAATGGCGTTCATCTCTTCGGTGATGGACGCTTCTCTTGGATAATTAATAGGAAACTTTCGTCAATGGGATATTATATAAATTTATCTCAATGTATTCCGTGCTGAAATGCATACATAGCAAAAAACGCTAATGCTACTGTAGTGGCAGCAGCATTCGGGGAAGCAGCTTTGAATGCGTCGGGTATGAGTTCAGCAAATACCATCCATATCATGGCTCCTGCAGCCAGCCCAAGGCCAATTGGTAAAAAAGGTGCGAACCAAGTGACGAACATGAATGCTGGAACTGCCATTAATGGCTGAGGCAAGCTGGTAAAAATACTCCATCCTCCTGCTCTCCAGACTGACATTCCTCTTGGGATTAGCACCAAGCTGATAGCAAGTCCCTCAGGAATGTTGTGAACAGCAATAGCGGCGCTAATGAATAGGCCAAGCGACTCACCACCTCCATATGAGACGCCTACTCCGACTCCTTCGGCAAAAGAGTGGATAGTCATTATGCCCAAGATGAGCAATGCCTTGCGTGCACTAGCACCATTTAGTTCACTTACATTCGGCGCACCGCGTCGTTCAATTAATTTGTCTGATATGACGACCAGCAGTAAGCCTAAACCCATACCTAGCAACGTCAGCCAGGGGGCGTCTCGACTCCCCTCACTAACCAGGCTATGGCTTGCGGCCAGCATTAACCCTGCGGCCAATGCATTAAATATGCTTAGCCAGAAAGGACTGAAATTCTTTACAAAAAGAAATGGTACCGCACCCAATCCGGTAGCAATAGCCGTAATCATTGCAGCCCAAAAAACAACCCAAAGCGTAATCTCGATTGACATTGTTTTTCCTTTTCTAATTAAGAGAAGTTTCGATACGGCTGTAGAGTGCTATCGAATGGACATGAACACATGTTGTTGTGGGCTTAGTATCGATATTCGATATGGTAATTAAGTTATTCTTTTTTGGATTTTAGTCTTCATCGTTTACCTTGTCTACCTAGTAAGGAAGTGGTAATGAATATTGTTTTTATTTATGAGTTTAATTGCTGAATTTTAAATTGTGTCATCCAGGGTGTAGTAAACGAACGACGTGCTAAGTGTGTTCAGAAAAGGGGGTGTTCAAACTGGTGATAGAATAAAATCCACGGGTAGCTTAAAAAAACGCGACATTAGTTCGCGTGCTATCAATTTCCTGATCCTGTATGCTGCCTCCACGTATTTGGAGGTCAGTCATGCACAACGTCGCCTATCCCCACGCCCTATCCGATCAAGCTCAGCCCACTGCCGAACCGATGTGTCGGCAGCTTGCCGATCTGGTGTCGACCAGAACGAGCGAGGAGGGGCTTTATGAAACCGCTATTCCAGGATTGAACCTGTTTCGTGCAGACGCCCCTACCAGCTGCATGTCGACGGTCTACGAGCCGTCGCTTTGCGTGATTGCCCAGGGGCGGGAGACGGTGCAGCTGGGGGATCGGGAAATCGTCTATGACGCGCTCAGCTATATGGTGTCCAGCGTCGATCTGCCGGTTAACAAGTTTGTGGTAGATGCCTCGCCTGAGAACCCGTTTCTGGCCGTCAAGATCAATATTGATCCCGCCGAGGTCGCCAAGGTGGTGATGCAGCTGGGCGATGTCCATCACGCCAGCGAACCCCGTGGTACCCCTGATTCAGGCTGCGGTATGTGTGTTGCCCAGGTCGACTTGGGGATTCTGGATGCCATGACCCGGCTGGTTCGATTGCTCGACTCGCCCGACGATGTGCCCGTGCTGGCGCCGCTGATTCAGCGCGAGATCATCTACCGGGCGCTGGTGGGCGAGCTGGGCCCACGGATGCGCGAATTTGCGTCCACCGACAGTCAGTCAAACCGCATTTCCCAGGTCATCTCGATTCTCAAGAATCGTTTCGCCGAGCCGCTGCGGGTGCGGCAGCTGGCGGAGGATGTGAACATGAGCGAGTCGGCGCTGTACCACAGCTTCAAGCAGGCTACCTGCATGTCGCCGCTGCAATTTCAGAAGAAGCTGCGGCTGCACGAAGCGCGCTTATTGATGCTCAAAGAAGGCCTGGAAGCGTCCACGGCCAGCTATCGAGTCGGTTACGAAAGCCCTTCGCAGTTCAGCCGCGAATACAGCCGCATGTTTGGCGCACCGCCGCGAAGCGATATTGCCAAGTTGCGCGGCGAAACGCGGGTAAGCGTGCCCGCCTAGCTTGTCTTTTGAGTCGCGATGTATCGGTACTTGTCAGCCAGCGCATAAAAAATGGGCCACCCGTTGAGGTGGCCCATGATGTCTGTGTCGATTCGGTTGACGAATCGCAGCGGTTTGCTAACGCAGGGGATTAGCCCCGGGTGCCGCGGGTCAGGTTTTCAGCATGCTCGGTTTGTGAGACCTGTTGAGACATGGCCTGATTGTCCTCGACCTTGACGCGCTCACGGAACATGCCTTCCTGTGTGCCGCCGACCAGGGGGCTGCCGACCTCGACGGTCGTGCGGTAATGAGTGCCTTGGTTGGCGAAGGCCTGGCCATCATCGGCCTGCGGGTTGATACCTTCCCGCGTGCCGGTTTGGGCGTGGCTGCCGGTGTCAAAACGGGCTTGTGTGGATACGTCGGCGGTGGCGTGAGCGGCCATGCCCAGTACCAGGGTGCCGGCGGTGATGGTCTTCATGATAGTAGCGTATTTCATGGCGTAACTTCCTCTCGTTGAATGATACAGCCGCATAACCCAGGTGTGTTGGGCGGTATGCCCGTTGCGTCGATCCAGTGGAACAGAGCGCGCGGGTGTCCTGGTTGGCGGCGTATTGGCCTTACGACCGTGAGAGAAATGATAGTGACGTTAGGCTGCTAACAATAGGCGTATTTCTCGCTGAAAATTGCCTGATTCTGCATATCTGTATGTGCCTGTGGGTTTTTACGAGCGTTATTGCTGTGTTTTATAGTTCAGGCAGATGATTTTGATAGCGTGGTTCTATAGTACCAAGCCAGCCAGAGAGACGCTCAATGTTTGCCGTTTGAAGGCGGGCCCACGCTCAGAGCGGCCAGTCTTGCGTTGCCTGACGTGGGTATGCCGCGTGTTTCCCCGCGATGCCACTTCAAGACATGATAATCCGGTTCCTGCCGTCGCGCTTGCCAACGTAAAGCATTTGATCGGCTGTCGTGATCAACGACTCGAGGTCGACGTCTTCCTGGTGCGCCACAGCGATACCGATGGTGACGCTTGGGCTCAGCGCGCCTATGTCTTCCTGCGAAGGGAGAGCGGCGACCCGCTCCTTTAAGCGTTGTGCCAAGATTTTGGCGTCGTCAGGGCCGGTGTTGGGCAAGGCCACGATAAATTCCTCGCCCCCGAAACGTCCTATGACATCCGTGCGGCGGAGCGATTGTGCACACGCCTCTGCGATCTTGGTGAGGACCCAGTCTCCGTGGCTGTGCCCCCAGGTATCGTTGATACGTTTGAAATGATCCACATCGATCATGAAAAGGCTGAATGGCTCGTTTTCCTGCTGTGAGCGGTGCAATAAGGCGGTCGTCAGCTTCATGAAATGGCCGCGATTGTTGAGTCCCGTTAAGGCGTCCCGCTCGGCGATCATGCGTAGCTGTGCCTCGAGGGATTTTCGGTGGGCGATTTCCTCGAGCAACTGATGATTTTGATCGCGCTCTTCGCTCAGCAGGGCAAATTGCAGGCGCTGCAGTGTTTCCAGTCGCAGGAGAGCAAAGAAACCGACGGCATTGGCCATGATGAACAACAGCGCCATGCGCAGCGCCTGGGCGGTGGTAATGTCGGCAAACAGGACCGCTGAGGTTAAAAAGCCGATGCTTAAATAGAGACTGGCCAGGGTGACGACGGTCAGCAGGTTGGGGATTAACAGATAAAACGCCATGGTGGCGACCACCACCGCGGTTATCTGGGTGGACAGGCTATCGGGGCGTAAGGGCACGATCAGAATGATGCCGGTTGCCAGGATCCACAGGGGTAAGGCGTGGAGCCAGGCGCGACGTGAATAGCCACCCCAGTGACGAATGATCACGACCAGTAGAAGGCAAAGGACCACTACCACGCTGCGCATGGCGATCAGCAGGTAATACTCCTGGGTGGGGCCGAGCAGGCTGTAGTCGGAAATCGCAAACATGCCAAAGATCAGGGCCGCGACAGTCAAGGATATGCAGGTCTCGAATTGCACCCTCGACGTGATGGACCTTCGGTACATCAGTTCTTTGCAGTATTCACAAAACTGACCGGTCAACCAATGGACTTGATCTCGCGTCTGTCGTGATGACACGTCCCTTTACTCCTTTATAAACAGACGATTTTTCCAGAAACGCTGCAGCACCCTGCGGCGACGCCCGGCGTGCTGAACACTTGATGATGGATATGTTCATCAAGACGGATTGAGTAGCAGCGTTTCATCTATCGCGATGAACTCGCTGGCTTCGTTTATCAGTGACGCGGCGGTCAGCTGGGGGACGCCATAAACCTCAACGGTCTTTCCGTATTTAACCCGGATCTTTTCGACCAGAAGGTCAAAGTCGCCATCACCGGACACCAGCACGATGACGTCGGCGTCCTCCGCGTGCTCCATGACGTCGAGGACAATCCCCACGTCCCAATCCCCTTTTGCTGAGCCGTCCGAACGCTGAATAAAAGGCTTCAGCTTCACGTCAAAGCCAATCGCTCTGAGGATGTTTTGAAACTCGCGCTGCTTGCGGTCACCCCGGTCGATGGCATAGCAGAAGGCGTTCATGACGTCTCTGTTGGCGGTGGCCCTTGCCCAAAACTTATTGTAATCAAAGTTTCGGCCATAGGCGTCGCGCACGGTGTAATAGACGTTCTGGACATCGACAAATAGTGCCACTTTTACCATGCAGTTAACCTTTTGGGAGAGATGCCCGGCTGTTTGATGTGCTTATCTTTTATCGTGGTAAACCATGATATAGCACCCTCTGCCTATTAGGGTGGCTGTACAACCATTTGCCGTGTCAGACTTTTGCGTATTCCGAGACAAGGTGGTGACCCGATGGGGACTGACAACGTGAATATCGTGCTGCTTGACGGTGGCGTGGGGCAGGAGCTCAGGAAGCGCAGCCGCCAGCCGGCGTCCCCGCTGTGGTCGGCGCAGGTCATGCTCGACGAGCCGCATCTGGTCACGGCCGCTCACCGTGATTTCATCCAAGCGGGCGCCCGGGTGATCAAGCTGAATAATTACACGGTCACGCCGCTCCGCCTGGCCCGCGATGGCGACCCGGCCATGTTCGAGGCGCTGCATGCGGCGGCGCTGAGCGCTGCGCACCAGGCGCGTGAAGCGAGCGGTCAAAACGTGCGCATCGCGGGCTGTCTGCCGCCTTTGGTAGCGAGTTATCACCCGGATCGCGTGCCGGATGATGCCACCTGCCTGCGCGACTACCGCCGCCTGGTGGCGCAACAGGCCGATGGCGTCGATCTTTTCCTGTGTGAAACCATGTCGCTGGCCCGGGAAGCGCGTGCTGCGACTACAGCGGCGGTGGAAAGTCGGCGTCCGGTGTGGGTGGCGTTCACGGTGGACGACCGCGATGGCGCGCGGCTGCGCTCCGGCGAGTCGCTGGCAGAAGCGGCCGAAGAGGTGGTGGCGCTTGGTGCCGAGCGGATACTGGTCAATTGCTCCGTGCCGGAGGCGGTCACCGCGGCCATGCGGGCGCTTGCCGAGCTTGACGTGCCGTTTGGCGGCTACGCCAACGGCTTCACGTCCGTGGATACGCTGCAGCCCGGAGGCACGGTGGACTCGCTGGCCTCGCGCGCCGATCTTGACCCGGAGGCCTACGCCGAGCACGCCCTGACGTGGGTCGAACACGGCGCAACCTTGGTGGGCGGCTGCTGTGAGGTTGGCCCCGCCCACATAGCGGTATTGGCCAAGCGCTTGACCGAGAGGGGCTACCGTCTGGTCGCTTCCTGAGTACGTCTGCGGGTATTACCTCGCCATTCCCCTGGGCTTTACGAGGCTCAGGGATTTTTCACACCAGATCGCGGGGAATTTCCTCGTCCCAGCTCTTGGCAAAGACGCGGCTGTCGCCCTCGAAGGCGTCCAGCGTGGCACGCAGACGGAAGTTGTGCGCATCCGAGGTCATCAAGGTGCGGGTCACGCTGCGTACCATCCAGTCACCGCGTCGAAAGCTGCGTTCCCATTCGGTCCAGCCGCTCAGGCTGTCGTAGTTGCCGTAGGAATAGGTGTAGCGCTCGATCACCCGAGATGACAGCTCCAGATCAATGTCTTCGATCCGGAAGGTGCCTTCGTCGTTGATCACTTCGAGAGTGGTCTGATCCTGGGCAAGGTCGCGGATGACCCGCCAGGCTTCCTGGCTCGGTTGGATCAGGGTCACCGCCAGCGGCGGGGCGGCTTCCGGCGGGGCGAAGTCGGGTAGCGCGGCCTCTTCCGTGGGCTGTGGTTCGCGACACGGCAGGATGAGCCGACTGCCGGCCGGGTGCACGGTGAGTTTGACGGGCACCGGTGACGGCCAGGCAAGCGGCCAGTAGCTGGTCGAGAGCGAGAGGCGGATGGCGTTACCCACGGGGAAGTTTTGTGCGATGTGCTTCAGGAGGATGCGCACGCGATAACGCTTGCCCGGCACCAACGGTTCGGGAAATTCATCGCTGTCGCGGTGGGTCAGGTTCAAAAGCCCATAGGAGATTCGGGTCGCCTTGTCGTCCTGGGCGATGTCGCTGAGCCTCACCGCCACCATGGCCACGGGCTGGTCAGCTTCGATGTCGAGTTCGACCACGGGTTGGCCGCAAATCTCGATATCCTGTTCGAGCCGGGCCGTCTGGAAGATTAGCGAGCCGCCGTCCTCGTCGCGTTGATCGTGGGGCAGGTCGGGCGGCGCGTTGTAGGAACACCATTTGCCGGCATACAGGCCGACGGACAGCGGCGAACGCACGGCGAGAGGTACATCGTTGTCCGCCCCGGCCGCTTCATCGCCTGGCTGGGCTGGCAGCAGGTCATGGCCGCTGGTAAGGCGAAAGGGCGTCGGCTCGATGCGCGGCGACGGCCAACTAGGTTCGGCCACCCAGCGGCCCGGACGTTCCTCATAGCGGGCCGAAGGCGGTACCGAGTCCTGCATCCATACGCGCAGCATCGGCTCGTCCATGATGCCCGTTTCCTTGCCCTTCAACCAATAGTCCCACCAGCGCAGCGATTCCTGTAAAAAACCGATGGCCGGCCCCGGCACCCCCAGGTGGGGGTACTTGTGCGACCAGGGGCCGACCAGGCCCTTGCGCGGCACGTCGAGCCCTTCAAGCAGCCGGAACACGGCATTGCAGTAGCCATCAGCCCAGCCGCTGACGGCATAGACCGGGCAGCGAATGCGCGAGAAATCCTCGCAGACCGAACCATGCTTCCAGTAGTCATCGCGGCGCTGATGCTGCAGCCAGGTCGCCAGCCATAGCCCGCTTCCCTCAAGGCGTTCCTGCCACATTTCCCGCCAGCGCTCACCGACCAGCTGCGGATCAGGGGGGCAGGTATTGCCATCGAACATGGTCGAGGCCCACGACAGGTTGTCGCCGAGCAGGCAGCCGCCCATATGGTGCACATCATCGGCGTAGCGATCGTCGGTCGAGCACAGTGTAATGATGGCCTTTAGCTCGGGCGGCTGGAGGGCGGCAATCTGCAGGCCGTTGAACCCACCCCATGAGATGCCGATCATGCCGACATCGCCGGTGCACCAGGCTTGCTGACCGAGCCATTTAAGAATTTCGACGCCATCGTCCAGCTCCTGCTGGAGGTATTCGTCGGTCAGCACGCCGTCCGACTCGCCACTACCACGAATATCCACCCGAATACCGGCGTAGCCGTGGCCCGCCCAGTAGGTGTGCGTCTGGACGTCGCGCATCGCCGTCAGGTCGCGCTTGCGATAGGGCAGGTACTCAAGGATGGCTGGGACCGGGTCGCTTTCGGCATCCACCGGACGCCAGATACGAATGCCCAGCCGGCAGCCATCGGACAGGGTGATCCAGTCTTCCTCTTCCTGCACCTTGCGGGGCAGATCGCTGACGATATGCATGGCCTTCTTTCCTTTTCGGTAACTTAATTTCTTATAGTGAGGGCCTGCAACGATAGCGCGTCAGCCAATGATGTCTTCAAACCCAAAATGTAGCTGCTCGGCGAGGCGGGCGTAGTTGTCTTCCAGTGCGATGATGTCGTCAGCGCCCATCCATATGTAGGCCAGGGCGAAGCTGTAACTGTCTTGCTCGGGCAGCGATGACAGGCGCGTACCGACTTCGACCTGAAGCGTGATGATGGTCCCGGGGAAGGCCTGCTGAAGGGCGGCGATGTCCTCATCGCTGGGTACCTGGCTGACGGTAGCATCCGTGAAGAAGACGCGATAGAAGTATTTCGCGGCGACCTTGAAGGCGCCTTGGCGGTAAGGCATGTCTGGCAACTGGCCAAGTGCCAAATCCACCGTTATTTGCTGATGGCTGACCCCATCGACCTTTTCGAAAATGTCGCAATGCGATTGGGCAACCCGGGTGTTGATCTCGAGCAGCCAGATGCGATCCTGCACTTCGTCCCAGAAGTATTCGATATTGAACGCCGCATTGTCGTAGCCGATATGGGCCATGACGTCACGCGTCAACGCCTGCATTTTGTGCTGGATATGCTCGGGCAGTTGCGACGGGTAGCGGTAGGATAAAAAGCTCAGCACCTGCGGGTAGCGAATCGAATCGACAATGCCGTAAGGCACCACTTCGCCCTGAAATACGTAGCCTTCAAGGGTGCATTGCCAGCCGCCGATAATTTCCTCGGCCATGCAGTGACCGCCATCGACCAGACGCACCTCGTCAGGCAACTTGGCGTGCTCCAGCACATAGTTGAAGGGCTCTGAAATCGTCCCGATGCCGTCACGCAAGCGCTCGACGGCATGAGCGAAATCTTCGGGGCTTTCGATGCGAAAGCCCAGCCGCGAGCCTGACGACTTGATGGGTTTGACGAAGAATGGGAAATACAGCCCCGCTTCTCCAATATGCGCAAGCGCCTGGGGATCGAAGGGGTCGAAGGCGGTAAAGCGGGGGATGTAATCGGCGATGACTTCGTGCTGAACGCGCCGGCTCCAGTACTTGTGCTCGCATTTGAGCAGACTTTCGAGGCTGGTCGTGCGCGTGCCCAGTCGCTCGCAGAGCAGCGGCAGCATGGTCGAAACCGGGAAGTCCATGTAGCCGACGATGGCATCGACAGGCTCACCAAAGGCTTTCAGCTGGGTTTCGGCCCGGGCGAGCATGTCCTCGATGGGAAAGATTTCCGTATCATTGACCTCGGCGGGTTCGATCACGCCGTGGAAACGGTAGTTTTCAGCCCCGCGTAAATGGGCGAGGCGTTGGCGATTATGCGCATCCAACCCGACAACAAAAATATTCCGAACGCTCATATCTGCCTCCTGGCGTAAGCTCGGCTGTCGGCAGTCATCACCGCTGCAGGGCAGCGGGTAGCAGGCAGGAAATGGCCTTGCTCCTATCAGGCTTTAGCCTGAAGCAGGCCGTTCAATCAAGCATAGTAGGTTATCGTCGGGGCGCAGCGGCAATATGCAGCCGGGGGTGGTAAGCGGTCAGGTCGAGGGGCGTGATTAAGCTGGCTAGGGTCGATGTCTACTGTTATAAGTTAAACCACATACTGCAACATTATCGCATATGACATTACCGCTGACGGGCGTGTCTGTGCATTCCTTAAAAGCGTCGCTGGGCGGCGAATGGGACATGGCGTCACATCATCCCCCCGTCACCGGCCACCTTGTGGCCATTGGCGGAGCCGAAGACAAGACCTCCGAACTCGCCATTCTGCGACGGGTTTTCGAGCTTGCCCCCATCGACAGCGACGAAGTCGCCATCATCGCCACGGCCAGCAGCATTCCTGAACAGCTCCTGCCCAGCTACGAGGCGGCCTTCACTCGCTTGGGGGCCAGTCAGGTTCATGCGCTGAACATCCAGGACCGCCAGCAAGCCGCCGATGAAGAGAATATCCGGCTGATACAACGCAGCGGGGTGATTTTCTTCACCGGCGGTGACCAGCTTCGCCTGACCACGGTGTTTGGTGGCTCCGCCACCCTGCGTGCCATTCGCGAACGGCTTAGGGCCGGCGCCGTGGTCGCCGGCACCAGTGCGGGCGCGGCCGCGATGCCAAGCACCATGATCTACAACGGCGCGGCGGCTGATGCCCTGCGCAAGGGTGGGGTCAACATGACCTTCGGCCTGGACTTCGTGCGCGGGCTGGTCATTGACAGCCACTTCCTCGAGCGCGGTCGATTCACGCGTCTGATGCAGGTGGGGGCCAGCAATCCGGAACATCTGGGCGTGGGCATAGGCGAAGATGCGGCGGTCATCATCCATCCCAATCGGATCCTGGAAACCATTGGGCCTGGGCATGTCATCATCATCGATAGCCGAGATCTGGCGAGTTCCAATATCGCGGAGCTGGACATGAACGAACCGGTCGCCATCGAGAACATGATTCTGCATGCCATGGTCAGTGGGCATGGCTATGATGTCGATGCGCGGCGCTATCTCGTCGCCGATGAGCTAGCGGCCATCCTGGTAGGCAGGTCGGGTCAATGAATATTCTCGATCATCGGGCGCTACGCGGGCCGAACTACTACAGCCGCTACCCGGCCATTTACATGCGGCTGGACATTGGTGAACTCGAGGAGCGACCCAGCGACCTGGTCCCCGGCATCGTCGAGCGGCTGACGACGCTGCTCCCGACGCTGCAGGAACACCGCTGCTCGGTGGGCCGCCCTGGTGGCTTTCTGGAGCGGCTGGGGCGCGGCACCTGGGCCGGTCATGTGGTTGAGCATGTGGCGATCGAACTGCAGAACCTGATCGGCTTTTCGGTGGGCTACGGCAAGACGGTCGATTCCTACGACACCGGCATCTATAACGTCGTTTACCGTTACCGGGATGAAGCCTGCGGCCTTGCCGCCGGCGTAGAGGCCGTCGATCTCGTCGCGCGGCTGTTCAAGGGCGACGAGATTGATATCGCCTCCATCATCACCCGCCTCAAGCAGGTGCGCGACGCCCACATGCTCGGCCCTTCCACGGCGGCCATCGTCGATGCCGCCACCCGGCGGGGCATCCCCCATGTCCGGCTGAGCGAGGACAGCAGCTATATCCAGCTCGGTCACGGCCACCGTCAGCAGCGCATCCAGGCGACGGTGACCGGCCATACCGACCTGATCGGCTTCGGCATTGCCGACGACAAGGAGTGGACCAAGCAGGTACTCGGTGATGCCGGGATTCCGGTGCCCCTGGGGCGGGTGTGCGATTCGTTCGATGAGGCGCTGGACGCCGTTCGCAGCATCGGCTACCCCGTCGCGGTGAAGCCGGTGGTCGGCAACCATGGCCGCGGGGTGAGCACCAATATCGAGGACGACCAGGCGCTCAGTGATGCCTTCGACATTGCCTCGCATCGCAACCCGTCAGTGATCGTCGAGCAGTACATTCGCGGCGAGGATCACCGCCTGCTGGTCATCGACGGCAAGCTCGTCGCCGCCGCAAGACGTCGGCCAGCGCATGTGGTGGGCGACGGGGTGGCGACGCTCCAGGCGCTGGTCGACGCGGAAAATCGCGATCCGCGCCGCGGCGTCGGTCATGAGAACCTGCTTACCCAGATCCAGCTGGACGACCAGTCGCTAAGGCTGATCGGCCAGCAGAACCTGACCCTGCAGAGCGTCATTCCCGCAGGTGAGATTGTCTATCTTAAGCCTACCGCGAACCTCAGCACCGGAGGCACGGCCACGGACGTCACCGACGATGTTCACCCGGAGGTGCGCTACGCGGCGGAGCGTATTGCGCGGCTGGTGGGGCTCGATATCATCGGCATCGACCTGCTCGCCGAAACCCTGACCAAGCCCCTCGAGGAACAGTCGGCCGCAGTGGTCGAGGTCAATGCCGGCCCCGGCTTTCGCATGCACCTCTCGCCCACCCACGGGGAGGGGCGCGATGTGGGGCGCCCGGTGATCGACATGCTGTTTCCCGACAGCGAGACCACCGGCCGCATTCCCATCGCAGCGGTCACCGGCACCAACGGCAAGACCACCACGGTACGCCTGCTCTCGCACCTGCTGCGCCAGGCCGGGCGCAATGTCGGCATGGCCTGCACCGGCGCCATCGAGATCGACAACCACGTGATTATGCGCGGCGACTATAGCGGCCCTCAGGCGGCGGCGATCGTGCTGCGCGAGCCCACCGTCGAGTGCGCGGTGCTCGAGGTCGCCCGCGGGGGCATCATGCGTCGCGGGCTGGGGTTCGACGAATGCGACGTCGGCGTGCTGCTCAACATCGCCAGCGACCACCTGGGCGAACACGACATTCATACCCTGGATGAGCTGGCACGCTGCAAGACGGTAGTGATCGATGCCGTCCGCCAGGGCGGCACGGCGGTGCTCAATGCCGACGACCCCCGGGTGTTGGAAGGCCAGGAGTGGGCGCGAGGCGACATCATCTTCTTCACGCTGGACCCCAACTCCCGTCCCGTCCGTCAGCACGTCCGCGACCAGGGCGTCGCCTTTACCCTGCACAACGAGCGCATCGTGATGCGCCAGGGCCATGTTGAAGCCGAGGTGATCCCGGTGGTGGATGTGCCGATCACCTTCGAGGGCCACGCGCGCTTCAATGTCGCCAACGCCCTGGCGGCGAGTGCCGCCGCCTATGCCCTGGGGCTGTCGATCGCCGACATCCAGATGGGCTTGCAGACCTTCCATCCCACGCCGGGCCAGAACCCCGGACGGACCAACCTGATCGACGCCGACGGCATGAAGGTGCTGATCGACTACGGCCACAACGTGCCGGCGCTTGAGGCGTTGAGCGAACTGGTCGGCTGCATTCCGGCGCGGCGACGCATTAGCGTGGCCAGCGCCCCCGGCAACCGTCGTGACGAAGACCTGTTCACGCTGGGCACCCTGCTTGCCCGGATGCACGACGTGGTCTTCATCTACGAGACCGACGCCCGCGGCCGCACTCCCGGTGACGCCGCCCGCCTGCTGCGCGAAGGTGCCGAGTCCGTACCCGGCGACTGTCGGGTGGAGGTCATCATGGAAGAGCAGCAGGCCGTGGAGCGCGCTTTCGAAGAGGCCAGCGAAGGCGACCTGCTGGTCTTGCTGATCGACGATGTGGAGAGCGCCATTGAGCGCATCAGGGGGCGACGCTTCCGGTCGGTTGCCGCCAGAACGCCAGACGGAGCGTCGTCATGATGCCCGCCGACCCCCGGGACGACCGGCTGCTGACCCTGCTGCGCGTCGGCAGCGTCTATGCGCCGGAACCGCTCGAGGCGAACGATATCCTGATCGCCGATGGCCGCATCGCCGCCCTGGGGCGGGACCTCGAGATTCCCCCTGGCTGGCCGGTGCGGGTCGTGGAGGCGCGACACCTTACCGCCGTGCCCGCCTTTATCGATCAGCACGTCCACGTTACCGGCGGTGGGGGCGAAGGCGGCTGCGGCACGCGCTGTCCGGAAATTTCCGCCCATGAAATCGCCGCCATGGGGATCGGCACGGTGGTGGGGGTGCTGGGCACCGACAGCATCAGCCGTTCCCCGGCGGACTTGCTGGCCAAGGTACGCGGGCTCAGGGCCGAGGGTATCTCGGCCTATATGTACACCGGTGCTTACCGTGTCCCGCCGCCCACGCTGACCGGCGATGTTCAGCGCGATCTGGCCTGGATTCCCGAGGTCATTGGCCTGGGGGAAATCGCCATTTCGGATCATCGCTCGAGCCAGCCGCGCCAGGATGAAATCGAACGCCTGGTCAGCGATACCCGAGTGGGCGCCATGCTGGCCGGCAAACGCGGCATCTGCCACTTCCATCTGGGTGACGGCAAACGGGGGCTTGAGCCGCTGCGCCGATTGCTCCGTGAAACCGAAATCCCCGCCGACCAGGTGATTCCCACCCACGTGAACCGCCATCCTGCCTTGCTCGAGGAGGCCGCAGACTATGCGCTGGCGTTCAACGCCAGCGTCGACATCACCGCCTTTGAAGACGCCGGCGATGGCCTGTCCGGCTTCGATGCCGTGGCTCGCTTGCTCCAGCGTGGCGTGCCGCCTGAGCTCATCACCCTGAGCTCCGACTGTAACGGCAGCCTGCCGGAATTCGACGCGAACGGGGCCTACCTAGGCATGAAAGTGGCACGCAACACCACGCTGATTGCGGACTGGCAACGCCTCGTGAGGGAGGACGTGCTGCCCCTCGAAACGGCCCTGGGGCTGATTTCAGGAAGCGTGGCCCGGGTGCTTGGCCTGCACGCAAGCAAAGGACGCCTGGCGGTTGGCTTCGACGCCGATGTCACCCTGCTCGATAGCGACCTTCAGCCGCAGCAAACGTTCGTGGCGGGCAAATGCGTCTATGACGCAAGCCGCCTGAAACGCTGATCACCTTGAAAACAGCCGCTTTGCCCCCACATTTACCTTAAGTTTGGTGTCTCTGCTCGCGGGCCGGACATTTCCGCTTCTTCATGCAACGACCCTCGGGGCAGAGCGCTATGAGAATCCTGTATCAACCGTTTCTACAGCGGACACTCTGGCAGTGGACGTCCGTGTTGGCGCTGGTGTTGTTACTCACCGGCTGTGGGGTCAACAATATTCCCACCTACGACGAGAAAGTCACCTCCGCCTGGTCCCAGGTGGAAAACCAATACCAGCGCCGTGCCGATCTGATTCCCAACCTGGTGGAAACCGTCAAGGGGTTTGCGGACCAGGAGCAGGAAACGTTAACCGCGGTGATCGAAGCGCGCTCCAAGGCTACCTCGATTCAGGTGGACGAGAGCATTCTTGAGAACCCCGAGAAGCTGCAGCAGTTCCAGCAGGCTCAAGGAGAGTTGAGCAGCGCCCTGAGCCGTTTGATGGCGGTGTCCGAACGCTACCCGGACCTGAAATCAAACCAGAACTTTCTGGCCCTGCAGTCACAGCTCGAGGGCACGGAGAACCGCATTGCCGTTGCGCGGCGGGACTTCATCCAGTCGGTGGAGCGCTACAACACCGAACTGCGTACCTTCCCGGGCAAAATCTGGCACAGCCTGCTGTATAGCGATCTGGAGCCCCGCGCCAACTTCGAAGCCACCACGGAAAATGCCGACGAAGCACCTGCGGTGGACTTCTGATGGCTACCCTGATGCGCAAAAGTCTGTTGCTGACGTTCCTGCTGTTGCTCCCGGTTTCCGCCTGGGCCCAGTCATCGCCTGATTTCCCCGAGCTTTCCGGCCGGGTGGTCGACCGTGCTGAAATGCTGTCACCCGAGGTGGAAGCGCGCCTGACCCAGATGCTCGAGGCCCACGAAGACGCCAGCACCGAGCAGGTGGTGGTGGTGACATTGCCGGACCTTCAGGGGTATCCCATCGAGGATTTCGGCTACCAGTTGGGTCGGCACTGGGGAATTGGTCAGGAAGACGAGGATAACGGCGCGCTGCTGATCGTCGCAGAAGAAGAGCGGGCCATCCGCATCGAAGTGGGTTACGGCCTTGAAGGGCGTCTCACTGACGCTCAGTCCGCGGTGATCATCAATCAGGCGATCAGCCCGGCGTTCCGCCAGGGGGACTTTCAGGCCGGTATCGTTAACGGTGCCGCGGCGATGATTCAGGTGCTCGGCGGCGAGCCCTTGGCGGCGCCCGAGGGGCAGCCACCCGAGTCAGCCCAGGAAAAGCCCAACCCCGGGCTGATGGGGCTATTCTTCTTCATCATGATGGGCGTTGTGTTCTTTATCGGCAGTCGTGGTGGCCGTGGCGGACGCGGGGGCGCGGCCCTCGTCGGCGCGGCGCTGATGGGCGGTCGTGGCGGCGGCGGTGGCAGCGGCGGTTTTGGTGGCGGCGGTGGCGGCTTTGGCGGCGGCGGTGCCTCCGGTGGCTGGTAACGCCATATGGCCCTCCGCCCGCGCTGACTCTTTACTCCTGACTATGAGCATCACACCATCATGACATTACTAAGCAAAAGCGATCAGGAAGCCGTTACCGCCGCGATCAACGAGGTCGAGCGGGAAACCGACGCCGAGCTGGTCACCGTGCTGACGGCCCAGTCCGATAACTACAGTTATATTCCGCTGCTCTGGGCAGGCATTCTGGCGTTGCTGGTGCCGGGTGTCGCCAATTATGTGGGCGGCTGGTTCAGCGCCGACGTGCTGCTGCTGGTGCAGTGGGGCACGTTCGTCCTGCTCAGCCTGCTGTTTCGCATGCCGCGCATCAATACCCGGCTGATTCCCCGGCAGGTGCGCTACTGGCGTGCCTCCAATCTGGCGCGTCGTCAGTTTCTCGAGCAGCGCCTGCACCATACCGACGGGGGCACCGGCATGCTGATCTTTGTCTCGGAAGCGGAGCGCTATGTGGAGATCCTGGTGGATCAGGGTATCGCCGACGTGCTCGACGACAAGGTGTGGGAAGACATCGTGGCGGATTTCACCGCCAAGGTGCACCAGGGCGACACCCGGCAGGGCTTTCTTGACTGTATTGCCGCCTGCGGCAAGCTTTTGAAAGCGCATGTGCCCGCCACCCATGAGCGCAATGAACTGCCCAATCACCTGGTGATCTTGCCTTAACGAAATAGGCGGCTGTCCACTGGGGCGCCCGGCGTTTCACGGCTGGCCACGTGCCAGGCCGCAAGCGTTGGGTGGCGCGTCTGAGTTGCAGCGTTTACAGCGTTGCCCAACTAAGGCTTAGCGCCCCCTCTTGGGTAGGCTACACTCGGGTTTTGCGTTCCACGACGGAAGGATAGCCATCTCCATGTTGGGATTCCTGCAGGGGCTTTCCTACGGCCTCTTTATGACCTGCCTGCCCTGGCTGTTGATAGGGCTCTACAAGCCTGACCTGGCACTTCCGTGGCCGGCGCCCGGTCGGTTGCAGGTCATCTTCCGCTATTGCCTGCTGGTGCCCTTCATTAGCATGCTGCTGTGGCTGACGTCCCTGTGGGGTGGTTTCAGCCCGAGCCTGCTTGGCTGGCTGTCGGGTATCGTGGCCATTCCGGTGGCGCTGCCGGTGGAGCGCACCCTGCGTGGCTGGCTGGCGCGCCGCCGCGCCCGTCGCCAGGCCGCGCAGCGTGCGGCCGAAACTCAGCAGCGCCGTGCCCAGGAGGAACGCAGGGCTCACGAAGCGGGGGTCCTGGTGCTGGATCCGGCAAGGCCCCCAGAAGGGGCCGACGAGCTCGTGCTGGCCATATGCCGGGTCAAGCAAAGCCTGCTCGACGCCAATCGCCCTGACCTGGCGATCCTGGCCGACCGTCTCTACAGTCGCTATCGTCATGTGATGGACGTACTCGGTGAGCGTTTTCAGCCTGGCGAACTGGCCTTCAAGCGCTCGCAGGGCCTGGTCACCCAGGTGTGTTTCGGCGCGGTGGATACGCTGACGGCCATGGCCTCCCAGGCGCGCGGCGTGGTGAGCGTCGATGGCGACTATGTGCGTGGCCGCCTGAACCGCAAGGGCAGCCAACTGAGCGAGGAAGAGCGCGCTGCCTTGGTGCGCCGCTTGGATCTGCTGGTAGAGACCGAGCACCGCTTGTACGAGCTTTCTGCGCGCATCGAATCGGCGCTGACCGTGCTCGACGATACCGCTGTTTCCATGGCGCGCATCGAGACGGCACGCCCGCAGGCGTCGGTCGCCACCGAAACGGCACTTGAGGACCTGCGCCGCTTCGCCGAAGGCGCAGACCGTTATGCGCGCAAGGAGTAAGGCGCCGATTGGCATTACCCGGCGATTTCTGCAACGGTTTCTTTAAATAGCCCAGGAGATGCTCATGACTCAGCTATCCGATGACCAACGTCGCCTCTCCCTGCCGCCGGTGGAGGAGATCGCCGACCAGGTGGGCGTGCCCCCGGCCGATGCCGATTCGGTCGACGCTGATGACCGTGATATCGACCCTGAGCTTGAGGCGATGGCCGACCACTTCGTCAAGGAGGTGCTCGCCGGCGATGACGAGGCGTCGGTGGTTCGCCAGCGCCGGGCCGTGGACGAGATGGGGCTTGAATTGCAGCAGCAGGCCGCCCATCGCAGCGCCATGCTGCAAACGCCACTGCGCCAGTTGGCCCATCAGGGTGACGAAGGCGGGCCTGTCGCCAAGGCGCTGACCGATCTGCGTGGGCGCATGGAAGGCCTCGACCCTGCCCGCCATCGCCTGGCGCCGAGCGCGCTGGACCGTATCATGGCGATCATTCCCGGCATCGACAGCCGTGTGCAGCGCTACTTTCGCAAGTTCGAGAATGCCCAGCAGGCGTTGGATGCGATCATCGAAGAGCTGGAGAACGGTCGCGACATGCTGCATCGCGACAACCTTACTCTCAGCGATGACCAGCAAGCCCTCAATAACATTCTCGGTGAGTTAAACCGTCAGGTGGCGCTGGGTCGCTTGATCGATCGCCGTCTGAAGGGCGAGATTGCCGCCCGCGATGCCGATGATCCACGGCGTCAGTTCCTTGAGGAGGAGCTGCTCTTCCCGCTACGCCAGCGCATTGTCGACCTTCAGCAGCAGCTGGCGGTGAGCCAGCAGGGCGTGCTGGCGCTGGAGGTCATCATCCGCAACAATCGCGAGTTGATACGCGGCGTGGACAGGGCGATCAACGTTACCGTCTCGGCGCTCACCGTGGCGGTGACCGTGGCCATGGCCATGGCCAATCAGCGCCTGGTGCTGGATCGCGTCGAAGCTCTCAACGCCACCACGTCGCAGATGATCGGCGGCACTGCCAAGGCGCTGCGCCAGCAGGGGGTGGATATCCAGAAGCGAGCCTCCGGGGCGATGCTCGACATGGAAGTGCTTGAGGAGGCCTTCGGTGATGTCATGGGCGCGATCGACGATCTTTCGAGCTACCGTCAGGAGGCGCTGCCGCGCCTGGATGAACAGATCGACCGCCTGGCGACCCTGGCCAAGCAGGGGGGCGCTTCCATCGAGCGTCTTCGCGAGGGTAACGCGTCGCAACCCCCGGACGGCACCGCGACTCGCTGACGTGGCGGAATTGCCTCAGCGGCTATTTGAAGCGCGAAGAGGCATCCCGGAAGGCTTTGCGCATCAGCTCCCAGGAGTCTTCCATCCCCTGGCGAATAGTCTCCCAGGCGGCTTCGCTTGAGTGCTGAAGCTCGTCGAGTCGTTGCTGTGTCTCCGCCTGACGTTTCTTGAGCCGCTCGATGTCCTCATGGTATTTGACTCTGGCCTCGTCACTGGCCTGGCGGGCCTTGGCGATCAGCTCGTCGATATCTTGATTCCACTCGTCGAGCCGGGCCTTCATTTCTTCAACAAATTCGTCGCGCTGACTCATGGCACTCTCTCCTTGCGTTAACGGCAATGATGGCTTCGGCGGTGAGGTGCCGTCGACCTGTGAGGCTCTTTCCTTTATACCAGCGTCTCCTGACTAACGCACTTCGCGGCTTCGCCATGCCCACGGGCCGGTAGATATTTTTTACCCGCTGGGTCTCACCTAAGCATTGCTCATATCGGAGGTTACTACCACAATGTGCTGGGTGGACCTTTATACATGTGGCCAGCGGCGGGGAGTGCCTGTTATGAAAACGTTGTCGAACATGGGGTTCGCCCTCTTCGGTGCGGCGCTGGTCGCCATCAGTTATGGGCTGGCACGCTTTGCGTTTGGTCTATTCGTTCCCTCCATCAGCGATGAGCTGTCACTGTCGTCGTATGTCGTCGGCATCATCGGTGCGCTGCCGTTCATCAGTTTTGTGCTGGCTACGCTGGTGGCCCCTTTCGCCGCTGACCGTCTGGGCGCGCGAAATCTGGCGGTGCTTTCCGGCGTCTTCGGGCTTGGCGGTCTGGCTCTGATCAGTCAGTCGTCCACGTCCCTCTCATTGGGCGTGGGGGTGTTTGTCTGCGGTATCTGCACCGGCTTGATGATGCCGGCCCTCACAGCGGCGATGCAGGCGCTGGTAAGCCGGTCGATGCACGGGCGCGTCAGCTCGATCATGAATGCCGGTACCAGTATCGGCATCATCGTGGCCGTGCCGACGGTGATCTTTCTGGCAGATGCGTGGCGGCTTACCTACACGATATTTGCCGTGCTGGCCGGGCTCGGTGTCGTGGCGGCATGGTTTTTCATTCCTTCGGTATCCCGTCTCATCCCCGCCAACGCGGCACCGCCGCCGCCTATCACCCGGGTGCAGTGGTCACGGCTGATTCGGCTGACGTTGTTTGCCTTTGCCATGGGCTTTGTGTCTGCGCCGTACTGGCTGTTCGCGCCTGACCTGCTGGTGAACCTGGGCGCGCTGTCTTCGCAGAATACCGGTTGGCTGTGGTTTGCGGTGGGTGTCGCCGGGCTGGGTGGCGCCGTCATCAGTGATCTGGCCGACCGTAACAACCCGCCGATTACCCAGGCCTTGATGTTGATGATGCTGTCCGCAAGCCTGGTATTGCTGGCCGCGAGCCCCAGTCAGTTACCGCTGGCGATGTTTTCCGCCATGGTGTTCGGCCTGGCCTACATGAGCTTGACGGGGCTTTATCTGATGACCGGCATCCGCCTGCTGCCGGGGCGGATATCGATGGGGCCGGTACTTCCCTTCATGGCCTGTGCACTTGGGCAGGCGGTGGGCTCGCCGGTAATCGGTGGGCTGGTCGAAAGCCTTGGATACGCGGATGCGTTTTCGATCTTTACGGTGATCGGTATCGTGATAGCGGTTATATCGCCGCTTTACCCCGGTCATATCGACTACTTGACCGACGATGAAGCGCCGCAGCCAGAGGCGGAGACTGAAGAGGATACCGGCCTGCAGGCCGCTTATGACTACCAGTTGCTGGATGAGGACGGTGAGCCTCTCCAAGACCCTGTTGAGGAAGAACCTGTGGCCGAAGAGGCCGATAAGCGCTGATGGCGTGCTTGGGTAATGACGTGATAGTGCCATTGGCGATGGCGGATCTGGGTTATACATGCGCCCGCTGAAAATAGCTCAACAACAGCGGCAATACCAGGATCAGCACCGTGATACGCAGAAGGTGGTGCGAGGTGACAAAAGCCGGGTCGATTCCCAATGAAAGGGCGACAAGGCTCAGTTCCGGCGCACCGCCGGGCATATAGGCGAGCAGCGCCGCCGCTAACGAAACACCGGTCAAGGCGTGTATGCCCCATGCAGCCAGCAGGGCGATAAGTAGCAGAATGACGGCTTGCAGGGTGGCCATGACCAGGGTGTGGCGTACCTCGGTAAGGGAGGTGCCCGCAAAACGTACGCCCACCGAGATGCCAATCACCACCTGGGCCATGGCGATAAGGCTGGGGGGCAGCGAGGCATGGGTCAGGCCCGAGAGGTGAAGGCCCGTTGATATCAGGGCGGGTCCGAACAGCAGCGCATTGGGCAGGTGCAGCCGCTGCCCAAGCCAGGCACCCAGCACCCCGGCCCCGGCAAGCCACGCCGCATCCGCGGGACTTGGCAGCCACAGCCATTGATCCAGGCTCATGCCGGTGGGTTGCAGACTGACATGCCCGATTCCGCTCAGCAGCGGTGGAATGGCCGCCAGCAGGATCAAAATGCGCACCGCATGGGTCATGCCCACCACGCGTAGATCGGCGCTAGAGTCCAGGGCCATGCCGGTCACCGCCGAAACGCCACCGGGCACGCCCGCATAGAGGGCCGTATCCATGGAGTAGTGGGCGAACCGCCGGGAAAACCATACCGAAAACAGCATCATCACGGCCGTGGCCAGCAGCATGATGACCAGGCTGGTCGACCATCCCAGCAGATCGCCCGAGACGTCCCCCGTGAAGGCCGAGCCGAGCATCACGCCAATGACCACCAACACACCTTTGCGACCGCGTCCCGGCGAGCGCAGCCGCCAGCCCATAAGGCTGGCGGTGGTGGTGGCTATCATGGCGCCCAGCAGCCAGGGCAACGGCATTTCAATCCAGTAGGCAATGCCCCCGCCGACCAGGCCCAGCGCAAGCGTGGGTAAAAACCGATAGAAGGCCAGCAGTGGTTGCGTCATGGTGGTGTTCAATTGGTGATGACTCCCTGTCAAACGTCCGTGCCCACCATGATATTGACGTAGCGAGATGCAAATTCGCAACTGCATAACGGGGTAGCTAGACTCGACAAGGGCAAGCGCTTTAAGCGCAGCGCAAGGCTGCCACTTAAAGCGCCTGTTTCCTCCAGGGCTTGCCGTCGCAGGTTGCATAGTAACTGCATTTCACTGTACAGCCGCGGCAGGGCAGTTTTTTTGTCGAAGGCGCTGGTGTCGGTTGGGTGGGCACGTTCATGTTGATCTCGCAGTCAGGGAAGTAGGGCAAGGCGCTGGTGGAGGCGGGCACCTAGGAACAAATGAGGCAGGGAGGCGTCTGCATCGCCATGAAGGGCTGCCTGCTTATCATTTGACTTTGCACCACTTGGCGCTGGTTTACCAACGTCGGCTTTCAACCCTATGAGGGCCCGGCTGATAAACACATGAGAGGACGCAAAGATGTCATCACGGCTGCGTGACCGTAACGTCTGGTTTGGACTGCTGCTGGGCGTTCTGGGGCTTATCTACGTTGGCAGCATGTCGGCAAGCGGCCAGGCTGAGCTGCCTCACCTGATGGCAGCCCTGACCGTCCTGATTCCGCTGACTCTGTTCGGCGTCGTGCTGCGCAGTCCCTGGCCAACGGCGGCGGCGCTGGCCTTTCTGGTGGTGATCAACCTGTCCCTGGGTTAGATACTTCATCTAGGAACGCGATATGGATGCGGTGCCTGGCAGCTTATACGGGCAGCTCGTCCACGTTATCCACAACAGCTGCGTACAGGTCCCTCGTTGAGGCCAAGGCCCCCTCGTGGACCGCCTGGGCTGACAGTGCCTTGCCGTTATCCGCCTCCAGCGCCCGGGTCGCCGTTGCGCTGGCCACCACGGTGACATCAAATCCCAGGTTGAACGCGCCGTGTGCGGTGGAATTGACGCACATGTGGGTCATGAATCCCCCCAGCACCAGTTTGTTGCAGCCCATCTCTCTCAGCTGCGCTTCAAGGTCGGTCTGGACAAAAGCGTTGGGAAACTGCTTGGTGATGACCGGCTCGCCGTTCAGCGGCTTCACGATATCGGCAATTTGGCCGATCGGTGCTTTGATGTCGTAGGGCGTTCCTTCACCGGTGTCGTGTTGAATGTGAATAATAGGAATGCCGGCTTCTCGTGCTTTTTCGAGCAGCTTCTGGGCTTCCAGCAGTGCATCTTCGACTCCCTCCAACTGCATCACCCCTTCTCGATAGGTGTTCTGGCAGTCGATGAGGACTAACGCTGATTCTGAAAGCTTGTTGGGGGTATGGCCGAGCCCTAATAGTTCGCGCAGCGTGATGGATGTGGTCATTGATGACTCCTTCTTGTCATTAACTATTTAATGCATAAATGAAAAGCGAGGTATTGAGCGGCAAGAATGCCCTCAACGATTTGAATAATGCTACCCAGATCCTGCTTGGGTACGTGACTGGACGGCGTGTGTTGTGGGTCAGTTGAAAGCATACACCCTACACGAATGTTTGCTGATAGTCGTCATGGCAACTAGGCTTGTACAAGTTATGCGTAATGCATAATACATCAGGCTTTATTCAACAGGAGGTTGACGCTATGTCCAGCCCTGAACATAAGCAGAAAATATGGAAGATGATCAAAGACATTAAGGTCGGCATGTTGGTGACGCTGGATGACGATATGCCGCGGGCCCGGCCGATGCATCTGGTTCAGGATGCCTATGACGGAACCCTATGGTTCTTTACCCGGCGAAGTGCCGAAAAAGTTAAGGAAACCGAGCGCGACCACGATGTATGCCTGAGTTTTTCCGATCAGGAAAAAGGTGTCTATGTGTCGCTTTCCGGCAAGGCGAACCTGACCGATAATCGTCAGCTGATCGACAAATACTGGAATCCCTTCATCGCCGCCTGGTTCCCGGAAGGCAAGGACGACCCCGACGTGGCACTGCTGGAAGTCAAGGTGCAGATGGGTGAGCACTGGAAAGCCAAAGAGAGCAAGGCGTTCCAGCTGTATGAAGTGGCCAAGGCCAATATCAAGAAAGACACCACCCCGAATCTGGGCGAGAACGAGAAGTTTGGTGGCTAGGCCGCAAATAGCGCACCTGGAAAGCTGAGTGCGCCATCTTCAACAAACGAACAGTGAGTACAAAGCGGGCGGCCGTTAAGCCGCCCGTTTGTCGTTACAGCTTGACGGTAGGGTCGCCAAAGCCCTGAGGCACATACAGATTGTGCTCGCTCAGGTTGCGGGTGTCCGTTTCGCCGCAGAGTGCCATGGTGGTATCCAGTTCCTTGTGAATGATTTCAAGCGCTCGCGTGACGCCTGCCTCTCCCGCAGCACCCAGTCCATAGGTATAGGCCCGGCCGATGTAGGTGCCCTTGGCGCCCAGCGCCAGCGCCTTGAGCACATCCTGTCCCGAACGGATTCCCGAGTCGAGATGCACTTCCACGTCATCGCCCACGGCGTCCATGATCGCCGGCAGCATGCGGATGGAGCTAACCGCGCCGTCCAGCTGACGCCCGCCGTGGTTGGAGACGATGATCGCATCGGCGCCGATCTCGACGGCACGTCGCGCGTCCTCGGGCGCCATGATGCCTTTGACGATCAGTTTGCCACCCCACCATTCCTTGAATTGGGCGATACGTCGCCAGTCCAGCGAGACATCAAACGCTTCCGACGTCCAGGTGGATAACGACGAAGGATCCGTCACCCCTTTGGCATGGCCGACGATATTGCCGAACGAGCGACGTTTGGTGCGCAGCATTTCGAGCCCCCAGGGTATCTTGGTGGCCATGTTGGCAATCGAACGGGGGGTGAGTTTGGGGGGCGCTGACAGCCCGTTCTTGATGTCTTTGTGACGTTGCCCCAGCACCTGAAGGTCCACCGTGACCACAATCGCCGAGCAGTTGACCGCCTTGGCGCGCTCGAACAGCCTACGCATGAAGTCGTCATCCTTCAGCGTGTAGACCTGGAACCAGAAGGGCTTGGTGGTGTGCTCGGCCACGTCTTCAAGCGAACAGATCGACATGGTGGAAAGCGTGTACGGAACGCCGAACTTCTCGGCCGCCCGCGCCGCCTTGATCTCGCCATCGGCCGACTGCATGCCGGTCAGCCCCACCGGCGCCAGGCCCACGGGCATGGACACGTCTTCACCGATCATCTGGCGGCGCGTCGTGCGCCCCGACATATCAACGGCCACCCGCTGCTTGAGGTGGATATGCTGGAAGTCGCTGGTGTTTTCGCGAAAGGTCTGCTCTGTCCAGCTGCCCGACTCAGCGTAGTCGTAGAACATCTTGGGAGTCCGCCGGACATAGTGACGACGGAGATCTTCGATATTGGTATAAACCGGCATAGTGGCTCCTGTGACGAATGAGAGGGCAACGGAGGGCAGGTGGCAATATTGGATTTAGAGGGTTTACCGCCCATCACTGTGTTAACAGAATACCACTGTGAGAACACCATCCGGCCAAAAAAATTTAACGGCGACAATGAGCCGCATCCCAGCAGCGGTCGTTCAAGGCTTGCTCCCAGGCGTTGAAAAAAGGGGCGTTTCCTGGATGGAAACGCCCCTTTGTATGTCGTTGCTGTTAATGCTTTAGACGTAAAAGTCGAGGTCTTCCTGGGCTTTGAGCAGGTCACGCATCTTGATGGGGTCGTCACCAAAGAAGAAGACGAGGCCCCAGTGCGTACCAAAGGCCGAACGGTCAGGTACGGTTTCTTCCGTCGGCGCGACCAGTTCGTGCGACTCAAAGTAGGGGTGATCAACACACTCCGGCGGCATTTCCAGCTTGCTGACCACGCGACGGCGGGGGTATACGCCGAAGCAGCCCGCATAACCTTTCGCGTCGACCACTTCTTTGGGGAAGAACGCCGCCACTTCCTCTTTGGTGCTCTTGGGATCGAACACCAGCATCGAAGCCTGGTAGGCATTGAAACCGTAGGCTTTTTCGATCAGTTCGAAGGCCTTGAAGCCAGGCGGACGGTAGGCCACTTCGCCAAAGTACATTTCGCCATCGGCAGTCACAAAGTACTCGGGGTGAATCAGGCCGAACTTGATGTCAAACGTCTTGATCAACAGTTCGATCTGCTTGGTAATCGCGTTGCGCCAGCTTTCTAGCTCTTGGGTGGCTGGCACGAAGACCGAGTAACCCAGCGTCACGTATTCCGAAATGTTGAGGAACTGGATCTTGCCATCGTGTATCCAGGCTTCAACGGCAAATTCCCAGCCGCTCAAGTGACTTTCCATCAACAGCGGATATTCTTCGTCGGGAATGTGTTCGATTTCTTCTAACGTGCGGATCATGCGGTGACCCAGGCAGCCGGCCTTGTCGAAGGCCTTGACGTGAATCGGGTCGTCCGGATCGCCGTCCAGCTTGAGCAGCGTCTGGTTGACGCGCTTCATGAAGCGGACGATATCGTCTTTCTCGTGGGCCTCCTCGAAGATACCGACGCGAATACCGCCAAGCTGGGCACGGCGCTTCATCAAGGCCTTATCACGGAACAGAATGGACTGTCCGTACATGCGCGGGCTGTCGAGGAGCACGGAGTTGATGGCACCAGACCACTCAACGGTTTCCTCGAAGAGCGGGATGGCCACATCGACGCCTTCGGCCTTCAACCGCTCGGCAATTTCCATGGACCGGTCGTTGAGACGAATAAAATCCCAAGACATGAACGGTATGTTGTTGGCGGTGCAGAAATCTTCGGCCCACTCGGGCGCCACTACCACATAGCGGCGATCGAACTTTTGTGCCGCCTTGATCGCATTCACGCTCCAGCCAAGCAGCGCGATATAGCCCTTATTGGGATCCTTGGGCGTTTCGGTGCCTTTGACCGAATCCAATTCTGGATCACGCCAAGCAGCGACGGCTTCGGGTAACTGCTTCTCTGATGTTATCGACATTCGAAGTTCTCCTTGCTGGTTAACCTAGTCTGACGGCGCCTAAGTTGGAGCGCACCAGGTGAACTGAGCCACTGCCAGTGTTTGTTCAGACGCGGTTGAGTAAGCCAGCGCTAGGGAAGCTCTAAGCGCACCCCATCTCCTTCCCAAACTAGTCGACTGAGTTACAAATGGCAACTTGGTTGTAAGGCTTCTGGCAAACGGCTGTATAAGTTTTATCTCAACCATGAACGGGTGACGGCGACGGTTAAACGCTGCCCGGAAAAGCTTACGGCGTCACTTTGCCGCGCAGACTCTTGGTCTTGCCTTTGCGGGTTTTGGCATCCACCCGTTTGCGCTTGGCGGAGCGGGTGGGTCTTGTCGGTTTGCGGGTTTTTTGCTGCTTGACCGCTTCGCGAATCAGCTCACGCAGCCGCGTCAGGGCATCGTCGCGGTTATGCTCCTGAGTACGAAAGCGTTGCGCCTTGATGATGATCACGCCTTCCTGAGTGATGCGCTGGTCCGTCAGCGCCAACAGGCGTTCTTTGTAGAAAGGCGGCAGGCTGGAGTTTTGGATGTCGAAGCGCAGATGGATGGCGGAGGCCACCTTGTTGACGTTCTGACCGCCCGCTCCCTGCGCACGGATGGGATGCATCTCGATCTCCCAGTCGCCGAGTTCCACCGTATTGGAAATACGCAGCATAGGGCTCCTTGGGGGTGAAAAGTAACGCCATGCTATTCAAACGAGGCCTTGGCCTGCTCGTCTCTTCGCTCCAGCGCTGTCGACAATGCTTCTAGTCTAACATACCGACGGCAGGCAGTAAGGAAGGCAGCGTGAATAGTGACCGAGCCACGAAAAATGTTAGCCTGCTATTTTTCGCTCATACGTAGACAGTAAGGATTTGTTTATAGTGAGCAAGACTTTTTGAGAGGGAGCGCCCGATGAACGACGTCATCAAGCTATTAACGTCTCACCGTTCGATTCGCAAATTTTCTCCGCGCGAACTGCCGGAAGGTCTTCTTGATACGCTGATCGAGGCGGGCCAGGCGGCGGCCACGTCGAGTCATATTCAGGCTTACAGCGTTATCCGCGTCACGCTTCCGTCGTCCCGCGAACAGCTGGTAGCGCTAACCGGCGGCCAGCAATACGTGGCGAACTGCAGTGAGTTCCTGGTGTTCTGTGCGGATATGAAACGGCCGCTGGAGGCCGCCGCGCGCACCGGCGAAGACGTGGTCAGTGGTATGACCGAGCAACTGCTGGTAGCGACGGTGGATGTTGCGCTGATGGCGCAGAACGTGGCGATCGCGGCCGAGTCGGAAGGGCTGGGTATTTGCTACATTGGCGGTATCCGCAATAACCCCCAGGCCGTGAGTGAGCTGCTGGACCTCCCCAAGCATGTCTACCCGGTATTTGGTATGTGCATTGGCTATCCCGACCACGACCCCGATATCAAGCCCCGCTTGCCGGTTAGCGCGATATTGAAGAAGGATCGCTATTGTGATGACGAAGCCGAGGTAGCTGACTTTGACAGCACCATGCACGGCTATTACCAATCGCGCAAAAGCGGCAACAAGGATGCCAACTGGTCGCAGAATTTAACCCCGCTGTTCAATCAGAAGCTGCGCCCACATATGCGCGATTTTCTCGTCGGGAAAGGCTTCACGATGAAGTGAGGCCGCGTTCGCAAGCGACACTCGCTCTTAAGCCCGCGAACCCTCGCGGGCTTTTTTACGGGCGAATACCGCGCCGCGATCAGAGAGCGGTTTTTCCAGCCAAGCAAATGCGTGACCATCGTGCCTTGAGCGTGGTTCGGGTGCGACATCCAGCGTTTCATTTGCGACTTTAGCGTTGAATTTGCGCGATAGCTTTGTCGCTATCCGCCCAATTTGTGCCAATATACGACTAAAGCGCAATGCCCCCTTCGCGAGACTGCTTATTTCAGCGGAGGGAACTAAAATAGACGCCAGCGACACCTATACATATATAAATAAGAAAAACACACGAAGGTAGAGGTGACGGAAGGTAAAACCGATGACTGCAAATCAAGCAAAAGACCCGGCGGCAAAGAGCAATCGCTCAGGCGAACCCCAGACCCTTGGCTTTCTCCTGTTAGATAACTTTACGCTAATCTCTCTGGCGTCGGCGATAGAGCCGTTACGGATGGCCAATCAACTGGCCGGCCGCGAACTGTATCGTTGGTATACCCTGACCCAGGACGGCCTGCCGGTCCGGGCCAGCGATGGATTGCAGGTGACGCCTGACGCCTCCATGCACACGCCGCTGTCGCTTGAATGGGTCGTCGTATGCGGTGGGGTAGGCCCCCAGCACAGCGTTACCCGTGAGCACGTGCGCTGGCTACAGTCCCAATCGCGTCAGCTGAGACGATTAGGGTCCGTATGTACGGGAAGTTGGGCGCTTGGCAAGGCGGGGCTGCTTGATTTCTACGAAACCAGCATTCACTGGGAATGCCTGGCGTCTATGCAGGAAGCGTTTCCCAACGTGATTCTCACGACCTACCTGTTTTCCATTGACCGGGATCGGTTCACCGCATCGGGCGGCACCGCGCCAATGGATATGATGCTCAATCTGATTGGCCACGACCATGGGCGTGAGCTTGCGGCGGGTATCTCGGAGATGTTCATCTATGAGCGCGTGCGTAACGAGCAGGACCAGCAGCGGGTCCCGCTGAAACACGTGCTCGGCACGACCCAGCCCAAGCTGTTGGAAATCGTCGCCCTGATGGAGTCCAACCTGGAAGAGCCCATCGAGCTCGATGAGTTGGCAAGCTATGTGAATGTCTCGCGCCGCCAGTTGGAGCGCTTGTTCCAGCGCTATCTGCTGTGCTCGCCGTCGCGCTACTACCTCAAGCTGCGGCTTACCCGCGCACGGCAGCTGCTCAAGCAGACACCGCTGTCGATTATCGAGATTGCCTCCGTTTGTGGCTTTGTCTCCACGCCCCATTTTTCGAAGTGCTACCGCGAATACTTCGGCGTGCCGCCGCGAAATGAGCGTCTTGGGGGAGGAGGTGACCGTCAAGGGCAGCACAATCAGTCGCCGCCTTTCGTACAGCGCTGGGGCGATCAGTCGGGCGCAAACGAGCCGTCTTCGGGTGCCCAGCAGGCCCTGGCCAACGCCCAGGGCGAGCCTACCTTTGCAAGCGTATTGTTGGTGAACTGATAGCGTCGACATGACTGACGCCTGAAACGTGCTGCCCGTCGCCGGGCGGCACGTTTTGCTTGGCCGCTATTCCCCGCCCGCCCGTTGCCGCGCTGTCACTGCCATCCGACCGCCGGTCGGTGTCGTGTTCACAACACAATGACGCTTTTGGAATTTCCGCCGTCGTTTCCAATAGCAGCTAAGCGCAACGTCAGCGCTATGCTCGCAACATTAATCAATGTTGTTGGAGCTTAGCCATGACCCCCACCGAACTGCACGATGACGCTATCGTCATTGATGGCCTGATTATCGCCAAATGGAACCGTGAGCTGCTTGAAGACATGCGTCGCGGTGGCCTTACGGCCGCCAACTGCACGGTCTCGGTGTGGGAAGGGTTTCAGGCCACGGTCGATAACATTGTCGCCTCGAATCAGCTGATGGCGGAGTGTAGCGACCTGGTGCGGCCGGTCCGCACGACCGCGGATATCACCCGCGCTAAAGAAGAGGGCAAAACGGGCATTATCTACGGCTTCCAGAACGCCCACGCCTTTGAGGACCAGATCGGCTATGTCGAGATCTTCAAGCAGCTGGGCGTGGGCATCGTGCAGATGTGCTACAACACCCAGAACCTGGTAGGTACCGGCTGCTACGAGCGCGACGGCGGGCTGTCCGGCTTTGGTCGCGAAATCGTCGCCGAGATGAACCGCGTCGGCATGATGTGCGACCTCTCGCACGTGGGCGCCAAGACCTCCGAAGAAGTCATCCTCGAGTCCAAAAAACCGGTCTGCTACTCCCACTGCCTGCCCTCCGGTCTCAAAGAGCATCCGCGCAATAAATCCGATCAAGAGCTGAAGTTCATTGCTGACCACGGCGGCTTTGTCGGCGTCACCATGTTTACACCGTTCCTCAAGAAGGGCGTCGATTCGACCATTGACGATTACTGCGAGGCGATCGAGTACATCATGAACATTGTCGGTGAAGACGCCATCGGCATCGGCACGGACTTCACCCAGGGGCACGACCAGGCCTTCTTCGAGTGGCTGACCCATGACAAGGGCTACGCCCGCCGCCTGACCGATTTTGGCAAGATCATCAACCCCGAAGGTATTCGCACCGTTGGGGAATTCCCCAACCTCACCGAGGCGCTCCTGAAGCGCGGCATGAGCGAGTCCCAGGTGCGCAAGATCATGGGCGAGAACTGGGTGCGCGTGCTCAAGGACGTGTGGGGCGCCTGAAGATAACGCCATAGAAAAGGACGGGCGCCAGAGATAAAGCCGCAGTAGTGCCCTGACACGCGGCTTTACCGGCGATAGGCCTACGAGGGGGCGCTGTGAATCCCTCCCTGGACGCTACTTTTGCCATCCATGGCAAAAGCCCCCCTCTACGGCCTATCCCCGGCGCCGCTTCCCTTGCAGACCGGCTGCTTAGCTACTTCATAACAATCAGTAAGATTTGAGGAATATAACCGTGACCAAACTGGCCCCCGCACTGCCCATCGAAGTGGATAGCGAAACCGGCGTCTGGACGACCGACGCCCTGCCGATGCTGTATGTGCCGCGACACTTTTTTATCAACAACCACATGGCCGTCGAAGAGGCGCTGGGCGCCGAAAAGTACGCCGAGATCCTCTACCACGCCGGCTACAAGAGCGCCTGGCACTGGTGTGAAAAAGAGGCCGAGCTTCACGGCATCAGCGGGGAGGCGGTCTTTGAACACTATATGTTGCGCCTCTCCCAGCGCGGCTGGGGGCTTTTCGTCACCGAGCAGATTGACCTCGAGTCGGGCACCGCTCAGGTACGCCTCGAACACAGCGCCTTTGTTTACCAGATGGGCAAGGTGGGACGTAAGGTGGAGTACATGTTCACCGGCTGGTTCGCCGGCGCCATGGACCAGATCCTCGCCGCGCGGGGCAGCTCCCTGCGTACCGTCGCCGAGCAGACCCAGAGTGCCGCCGAGCCTGGCTGCGAAGTGGGTATTTTCGACGTCAAGCCGCTGACCGACGGCGCCGCCCGCTAACCCGGCTACGAGGAGAGAATATCATGGCATTCGACGCAATCTTCGAGCCGATCGACATCGGCAAGCTGACCATCCGCAACCGCGTGGTCAGTACCGCTCACGCCGAGGTACATGCCACCGACGGCGGCATGACCACCGAGCGCTACGTCAAGTACTACGAGGAAAAGGCCAAGGGCGGCTGCGGCCTGTGTATCTGCGGTGGCTCGTCGGTGGTCTCCATCGACAGCCCCCAGGGCTGGTGGAGCTCGGTAAATCTTTCCACCGACCGCATCATCCCGCACTTCCAGAACTTGGCCGATGCCGTGCACAAGCATGGCGGCAAGATCATGATCCAGATCACCCATATGGGACGCCGCTCGCGGTGGGACGGCTTTGACTGGTCGACCCTGCTATCGCCCTCGGGTATCCGTGAGCCGGTGCACCGGTCCACCTGCAAGACCATCGAAGAAGAAGATATCTGGCGCATCGTCGGTGACTTTGCCCAGGCGGCGCGTCGGGCCAAGGAAGGTGGCCTCGACGGCGTCGAGCTGTCCGCCGTGCACCAACACCTGATCGATCAGTTCTGGAGCCCGCGCGTCAACAAGCGCGAGGACGAGTGGGGCGGCACCTTCGAGGGTCGCATGAAGTTCGGCATGGAAGTCCTCAAGGCGGTGCGCGCCGAAGTGGGCGACGACTTCTGCGTCGGCATGCGCATCTGCGGCGACGAGTTCCATCCGGACGGTCTCTCTCAAGACGACATGAAGCAGATCGCCGCCTACTACGATGCCACTGGCATGGTGGATTTCTTCGGCGTGGTCGGCTCCGGCTGTGACACCCACAACACGCTCGCCAACGTCATTCCCAACATGTCCTATCCGCCGGAGCCCTTTTTGCATCTGGCGGCAGGGATCAAGGAAGTGGTCAGCGTGCCGGTGATCCACGCCCAGAACATCAAGGATCCCAATCAGGCCCAGCGTATCCTCGAAGGCGGCTATGTGGACCTGGTGGGTATGACCCGTGCGCACATCGCCGACCCTCACCTGATCGCCAAGATCAAGATGGGTCAGGTCGACCAGATCAAGCAGTGCGTCGGCGCCAACTACTGCATCGACCGCCAGTACCAAGGCCTCGACGTGCTGTGCATCCAGAACGCCGCGACATCGCGGGAATACCTGGGCCTGCCGCACATCATCGAGAAATCCGAAGGCGCCAAGCGCAAGGTCGTCGTGGTCGGCGGTGGCCCGGGCGGTATGGAAGCGGCGCGCGTCGCCGCCGAGCGCGGTCACGATGTCACCCTGTTCGAGGCCGACGAAGCGCTGGGTGGGCAGATCACGATTGCCGCCCAGGCCCCGCAGCGCGACCAGATCGCCGGTATCACCCGCTGGTTCCAGCTGGAATTGGCGCGGCTCAAGGTCGACCTGCGGCTGGGCACTCGTGCCGATGAGGCAACGCTACTCGACCTGCGCCCGGATATCGTGGTGCTCGCCACCGGCGGTCAGCCGTTCCTCAGCCAGTTCCCGGAGTGGGGCTACGACGAGAATCCTGACGAAAGCCTGGTGGTCAGCACCTGGGATATCCTCAGCGGCAAGGTCGCCCCGGGCAAGAACGTGCTGATTTATGACGCCATCTGCGAGTTCTCCGGCGTCTCGGCGGCGGATTACCTGGCCGACAAGGGCGCCAAGGTCGAGATCGTCACCGACGATATCAAGCCCGGCGCGGCGGTGGGCGGCACCACCTTCCCCACCTACTATCGCAGTCTCTATGAGAAAGAGGTGATCATGTCCTCGGACCTGATGCTGCACAAGGTCTACCGCGAGGGCGATGGCCTGGTGGCGGTGCTCGAGAATGAGTACACCGGCGCCCTGGAAGAGCGCGTGGTAGATCAGGTGGTGGTCGAGAACGGCGTGCGTCCAGATGAAGCGCTCTACTACGCCCTGAAGGAGCAGTCCCGCAACAAAGGGCAGGTGGACCTGGAGGCGCTCTATGCCATCAAGCCGCAGCCTTGCCTGGTTGATGAGAAAGGCGAGGAGGGCGATGGTTTTCTGCTGTTCCGTCTGGGCGACTGCACGGCGCCGCGTAATACGCATGCGGCCATCTATGATGCACTGCGGATCTGCAAGGACTTTTAACGCGAGCTCGAAGCAGGAGGTCCGTGCGCCGGTAGCGGGCTGTTGCGAGGGCGCTGTAAACCCATCCCTGGGCGCTACGTTTGCCATCCATGGCAAACAACCCTCGCAACAGCCCGCCACCGGTATTCCCGGACGCGATCGCTAGTTGTTCCAGCCATGAGGTGAGCACCATGCTCGAAACGCTCTTGCCGATATTAATCTTCACCGCCCTGGCCCTGGCGGCGATCGGCGCTGTACGCCGTATGCGCCTGTGGCGTCAGGGGCGCCCCTCGCCGGTCAGTTTCTTCAAGGGGTTGGCGGCCGTGCCGCGCCGTTACCTGGTGGATCTGCACCATGTGGTGGGGCGTGACAAAATGATTTCCAATACCCACGTGGCCACCGCCGGTGGCTTCGTGGCCGCCGCTGTGCTGATGATTGTGGTGCATGGTCTTGGTATCACCAACCCCTTGCTAGGCGGATTGTTGCTGCTGGCCAGTACCTCCATGTTCATCGGTAGTCTTTTCGTGGCGCGGCGGCGGCTTAACCCGCCCGCTCGGCTCTCCAAGGGCCCCTGGATGCGCCTGCCCAAGAGTCTGATGGCGTTTTCGCTGGGCGTCTTTCTGATCACTCTGCCCATGGTGGGGCTGCTGCCCGAAGGTCTGCTTGAAGGAAACGGCGGCTGGCTGCTGGCGCTGGTATTGGCGGGCGTCGTGGCCTGGGGACTTGGCGAAATGTTTTTCGGCATGACCTGGGGCGGCCCCATGAAGCACGCCTTTGCTGGTGCTCTGCACCTGGCCTTCCACCGCCGCGCCGAGCGCTTCTCCACGAAAAATGGGGGCGTCGGCCGGTCAACGGGTCTCAAAGCGCTCGACCTGGAAGATGAAGCAGCGCCCCTGGGGGTGGAGAAGCCCGCCGACTTTACCTGGAACCAGCTGCTGGGCTTCGATGCCTGCGTGCAGTGCGGTCGCTGCGAGGCAGTGTGCCCAGCATTTGCCGCCGGTCAGCCGCTCAACCCCAAGAAGCTGATTCAGGACATGGTCGTGGGCATGGCCGGGGGCAGCGATGCCGCCTATGCTGGCTCCCCCTACCCTGGCAAGCCGGTGGGCGAGCACGCGGGCACACCCCACGGGCCCATCGTGGCGCTGGAAGGCAAGTCGCTGGTCGACGCCGATACGCTATGGTCGTGCACGACCTGCCGCGCCTGTGTGGAAGAGTGCCCGATGATGATCGAGCACGTGGATGCGATCGTCGATATGCGCCGCCACCTGACCCTGGAACGGGGCAAGACGCCCAACAAGGGCGCCGAGGTGCTCGATAACCTGATCGCCACCGACAATCCCGGCGGTTTCGACCCCGGGTCGCGGCTCAACTGGGCGGCGGATCTCGACCTGCCGCTGATGGCCGATCTCAAGCAGGTCGACGTGCTGCTCTGGCTGGGTGATGGCGCCTTTGATATGCGCAATCAGCGCACCCTGCGCGCCCTGATCAAGGTGCTGAAAGCCGCCGAGGTAGACTTCGCGGTGCTGGGTAATGAAGAACGCGACAGCGGCGATGTGGCACGGCGTCTGGGCGATGAGGCGACGTTCCAGTCCCTGGCGAAACGCAATATTGCCACCCTGTCCCAGTATCAGTTCTTGCAGATCGTGACCTGCGACCCGCACAGTTTTCATGTGTTGGGTAACGAGTACGGCGAACTGGGCGGTCCCGATGTTAATGCCAACTACAAGGTGCGTCACCACAGCACCTTTATCGCCGAGCTGTTTGAAGCCGGTCGGTTGTCCTTTGCCCCCTGGAAGGGCGGCAGCGTCACCTATCACGACCCGTGCTACTTGGGCCGTTATAACGGCGAGTTTGAGGCGCCCCGCAACGTGCTCAAGGCGCTGGGTATCGAGGTCAAGGAGATGGAGCGCTCCGGCTTCCGTTCGCGCTGCTGCGGTGGCGGTGGCGGGGCACCGATCACCGATATTCCCGGCAAGCAGCGGATTCCCGACATGCGCATGAACGACGTCAAGGAGACCGGGGCCGAACTGGTGGCGGTGGGCTGCCCGCAGTGCACCGCCATGCTGGAAGGTGTGGTGGATGCCAGCGCCGAGGTGCGCGACATCGCCGAGCTGGTGGCCGATGCGCTGGTTGAGCGCCCCGCCGCCGATGCGCCCGATGCGTCCCGCCGGCCTGCTGCAAACGCAACGGCTGAAGAGGTGACCGTATGAGCGAGATTATACGCCGCGATCCACGCCGTGAGTGGATCGCCCGGAACCGCCTGCATCCTGACTATGCCACGGTGCTTGCCGAAATGAGTGGCGGCGCAGTCAGCGAATGGATGGGCCCCAACGGCGTAATGCGCAAGGACCCGCGTGCCATCGGCTTCATCGGCCCCAATGGCGTCAGGCGGATTGACCGTAGCGGCCTCCAGCAGGGCGGGCAGTCACCCGCCGCCGCTGCGGCGGCACGCGATAGCCGGCGCACGGTGACCATTGAGCAGCCCGCCTTCCTGGTGGCCGTGGTGCCCGACATGACCGGTGGACGTCTCTCCGGTCACGACAAGGACCTGCTGGGGCTGGCCCGGCGCGTGGCGGATGCCGACGCCGACCAGCCCGGCGCCGTGGTGGCGATCCTGTTCGGCGAGCACAAGGGCGAGGAGGGCGGCGAGCTTAAGGAGCAGGCCCTGGGCGAAGCCGGCATCGATCGCGTTGTGCACCTTGAGGATGAGCGCTACGCAGGCTTCGCCCCCGAGGCACGCCTGGCGGTATTAAGCGCCGTCGAGCGGGAGATGGCGCCGCGCTTCTGGCTGCTGCCGGACTCTCCGCTGGGTGGTGCCGATCTGGGGCGGCGGCTGTCCCTGCGACTGGGCGAGCGGGCCGCCACCGGGGTATGGCAGATCGAGGCCGACCAGGACGCACCGCTTGGCTGGCAGTGTACGGCCCGGGGCGGTGCCGGAAGCCTGGATATTCAGCGACCTCTACCGCGCGTGGCGCTGGCGCTGGCCGAGTGCGCTGAGCCGGTGGACGAGACCCGTCACGCAGCCGAGCACCTGACCCTGGCGGCGTCGATTCCCACCAACCTGTCCCGCATTGAAGACCTGGGGCAGGTGGCGGTGGACCCCGCCGGCGTGGCGCTGGACGAGGCCGAGTTCATCCTCTCCGGCGGAAACGGCGTCAAGGATTGGGAGGCTTTCCATCACGCCGCGAAGGTTCTCGGCGCGACCGAAGGCGCGTCACGCGTCGCGGTGGACGACGGCTTCATGGCCCGCGACCGGCAGGTAGGCGCGACCGGCACCTGGGTCACCGCCCGGGTCTATGTGGCGGTGGGCATTTCGGGCGCTATCCAGCACCTGCAGGGCATTCAGCGCTGCGACAAGGTGGTGGCGATCAACCTCGATCCGGGGTGCGACATTATCAAGCGCGCCGACCTGGCGGTGATTGGCGACAGTACCCAAATCCTGGCCGCACTGGTGGCCATGGTGGAACAGCAGCGAGGAGGGCAGCGCGATGCAGCCTGATCGACAGCAACAACAGCAGGGAATCGACGTGGCGGTACTGGTCTCCATCGGCCGCCACCCAACCACCGGTCGCCCGCGGCGCGCCGAGCAGGACGCCCGGGGACTGGAGCTTGCGCTCGCCATGGAGGCCGAGCTGCCGGGCACCCGGATCAGCATGTTGCACGCCGGTCCTCAGGATGATGACAGCGAAGCCGCCCTGCGCGGCTACTTAGGTATGTCCACAGGCGCTGGCATGGGGCTTGAGTCTATGACCCTGCTCGAGCAGCCCGAGGGCAGCGACGCCATTCCCGCGCTGGCGGCGCACCTGGCGAACGCCGCGCCCCAGTTGGTAATCACTGGCGCCCGGGCAGAGCGCGGCGAGGGGTCAGGGCTTTTGCCCTATGCGTTGGCCGAGCGCCTTGGCTGGCCGCTGGTGAACGGTCTGGCGGCGGTCGAGTCGGTGGAAAACGGCGTGGTGACGCTGCTTCAGGCGTTGCCCCGGGGCCAGCGTCGCCGACTTCAGGTGCGCCTCCCGGCCATCATCAGCGTGGACGAAGCGGCCCCGGCGGCTCGCCAAAGCGCCTTCGGCCCGGCGCGTAGAGCCACCTTTGCGATCACGCCCACTACCCCTAAAGCCGACAGCGAGCTGGCGCAATGGCAGTTGGCCCCCGCGCGTAAACGGCCCAAGCGTCTGAAGATCGTTAAATCCGCTTCGGCCAGAGACCGCTTCAAGGCGGCAGCCGCCAAGTCTGAGGGCAAGGGCGGGCAGGTGCTCACCGACGTGACCGCCGAGCAGGGCGCCGAAGCGATCTATAAGCTGGTAAAGGAAGAAGATGTGCTGCGCTGACGCTATGTGATCATCAAGCGTTTGACCGCCGTTCAAGCCCGCCTTTCCCGGCGGGCTTTCTATTGGCCGGTAAACCCCGGATACATCAGCAGGCGCTGTCTTTCCAGGCGCAAGCCGATCCAGGCGTGCACGACCAGCACCAGAATCACCACGCCACCGCCAGTAAGCGTCGAGGTCGTGGGTGTCTCACCCAGCAACCACCAGACCCACAGCGTCCCCAATGCGGTTTCGACCAGATAAAACAGTGCCACCTCAGTAGACGGCAGATAGCGGGTGGCGCTGTTGATCAGCACCGTGGCCAAAGGCATCTGCACCAGGCCCATGAGGGCCAGTACGCCATAGCGCGGGGCATCCAGCGTCAGCGGCGAGGCCATGGGCAGGGCAATGGCCGCCGAGAGCAGCCCCCCGCCGGCAATCACCGTCATGGAATCAATCGTTGGATAGCGGCGCAGCAGCGTCAGGTTGCCGCCGATGGCCGCCGCAGCCGCCAAGGCATAGAGGTTGCCGGTTAACATCCCCGTGGCTCCCTCGCCCATAAATACCAGGCTCATGCCCAGCATGCAGACGGCAATGGCTACCAGCGTTCGCAGCGCGACTTTTTCGCCCAGAAAAACCCGCGAAAACAGCGCGGCAAACAGCGGCGCGGTACTCAGGATCACCACCACGTTGGCCACGTTGGCGTTCATAACCGCCAGCACAAACAGGCTGGAGATCAGACCCAGCAGCAGGGCCGAGGCCAGCGAGGAAAGCGGGTTGCTGCAGAGCGTCGCAAGCCGCTTGCCTGCCCAGCACAGAAGCCCCAGCACGCAAAACATCAACAAACCGCGCCAGAACACGATGGTCCAGCCGTCGGTGCGCGCCAGGCGTATCAGCAAACCGTCAAAACTGAGGAACACTACGCCTAGGACCACCGTAAGCAGACCGCGCTGGTACGAATTTAGCTGCATTGACTTACTCCCGGCGGGTAAAAAAGCCAACCGCCCGCCGGTGAGGCGGGCGGTTGCGGGACGATTAGCGGGCAGCTTGAGGCATTGCGTTGAGCTGGCGCCACTCCTTTTGAAGCCCCACGTAAAGGCTGAAACACATCACCAGAAGCACCAGCGTAAAGGGCAGGCCGGTGGCCACGGCGCCGGCCTGAAGCGCGCTGAGTGCCGTGTTGCCGCCGCCGTAGAGCAGCACCCCGGCGATCACACCTTCAAGCGCGGCCCAGAATACCCGCTGGCCCTTGGGCGCATCGGTCTTGCCGCCTGCGGTGATGTTGTCGATCACCAGCGAGCCGGAGTCCGACGAGGTGATGAAGAACACCAACACCAGAATGATCGCGAGTGTCGAGGTAATGCTGGTCAGGGGCAGCTGTTCCAGCATGTGGAACATGGCAAGCGATACGTCGCCAATGCCGTTGGATAGCTCGCCCACGCCGTTGGAGGCCTGGAAAAGCGCCGTGCCGCCAAACGCGCTCATCCATACCAGGGTGACCAGCGTCGGCACCAGCAGCACCGCGATCAGAAACTCACGCACTGTGCGCCCCCGGGAAACGCGGGCAATGAACATGCCGACGAACGGCGACCAGGAAATCCACCATGCCCAGTAAAAGATCGTCCAGCCGTGGTACCAGGTATCGTCTTCGCGGCCAATCCAGTTGGATAGCGGCAGCAAGTGGCCCACGTAGTCCAGCGCCGTGGTGCCGATTCCGGTCACGATCATCAGCGTCGGACCCGCGATCACCACAAACAGCAGAAGTATCGCCGCGATGACCATGTTGATGTTCGAGAACAGCTTGACGCCGCCGTCGATGCCCCGCCATACCGAGAACAGCGCAATCACCGTCACGGCCACGATAATCGCCAGCTGGGTGCCGATGGTATTGGGAATGCCGAACAGGTAGGCAAGCCCACCGGCTGCCTGGGTGGCGCCAAAGCCAAGCGAGGTCGCCAGGCCGAAGATGGTGGCCAGCACGGCAAAAATATCGATGATATGCCCCGCCCAGCCGCGGGTCCGCTCGCCCAGAATCGGGTAAAAGGCGGAGCGCAGCGTCAGCGGCAAGCCTTTGTTATAGGCAAAGAAGGCCAGAGACAGGGCCACCACGCCGTAGATCGCCCAGGGGTGCAGGCCCCAGTGGAACATGGTCGCCCCCATGGCGGCGCTGGCGCCCTCTGGTGTCCCCGCCGGGGTGTTCAAGGGTGTGCCGTACCAGTCGGTGTAGTAGGCCACCGGTTCGGCCACGCTCCAGAACATCAGGCCGATGCCCATGCCCGCCGCAAACAGCATGGCAAACCAGGAGGCGCGCGAATATTCCGGCTTGGCATCCTTGCCGCCCAGGCGAATCCGCCCCAGCGGCAGGCAGATCAGGACGAGGCAGAACACGACAAAAATATTGCCAGCGATCATGAACAGCCAGTCGAAGTGTTCGATCGACCAGTTCTTGGCAAGCCCCAGATGGCTATTGGCGGCATCCGGATAGATGAGCGCATACAGAATGAAGGCCAGAATGGCCAGCGCCGAAAGCGGGAAAACGGGATTATGAAAATCCAGCCCCATTATCTGAGTGTTGTCCTGTCCGGGCGACAGGACCGGGTCGTCATTGTTGTTCATCAGGGTTCCTTGGTTGCGCTTGTTAGACGTCAGCGAGGTGTCAGCACCGCCGACGCAGCGAATTGTTGGGCCTGTTTACAGGCGGCAGTGTCGTGAAAGCGACCTCCATCTATTCGTCCTGACGGCGATGTCTCGAATAGATATGTGAGTGCCTTTTTGGGGCAAGTCCAACACCGCGGAGGGGCTAGGGTGGAAAAGCGCAATCCACCCTATCGAGCAGAATAAGAAATCACAGGAGCCAGCCATGAATGCAGCCAATCGCGGAGTGGTCTATAAAGGACCGGGTGAAGTCGCCGTCGAATCCATTGCCTATCCTGAGCTTGCTCTAGGCAATCGCAAATGCGAGCACGGCGTGATTCTCAAGGTCGTCACCACCAATATCTGCGGCAGCGACCAGCACATGGTTCGCGGCCGCACCACCGCCGAACCTGGCTTGGTACTCGGCCACGAAATCACCGGCATGGTGGTCGAGGCCGGTCGAGACGTTGAATTTATCAAACCGGGCGACCTGGTCTCGGTGCCGTTCAATATTGCCTGCGGCCGCTGTCGCAACTGCAAGTCCGGCCAGACTGGGATCTGTCTCAACGTCAACCCAGCCCGCCCGGGCGCCGCCTACGGCTACGTCGATATGGGCGGCTGGGTCGGCGGTCAGACTGAATACGTCATGGTGCCCTATGCCGACTTTAACCTGCTGAAATTCCCGGACGCCGATCAGGCCATGGAGAAGATCAAGGACCTGACCCTGCTCTCCGATATCTTCCCCACGGGGTTCCACGGCTGCGTGACCGCCGGTGTCGGCCCCGGCAGCACCGTTTATATCGCCGGTGCCGGCCCCGTCGGGCTGGCGGCGGCGGTGTCTGCCCAGCTGCTGGGGGCGGCCTGCGTGATCGTCGGCGACATGATCGAAGAGCGCCTGGCCCAGGCCCGCAGCTTCGGCTGCGAGACCATCGATCTGACCCAGGACGGCGACATGGCCGACAAGATCGAGGTGATTCTCGGCGAGCGTGAAGTCGATGCCTTCGTCGACTGCGTCGGCTTCGAGGCACACGCCTGCGGCTGCAACCACGGTAAAGAAGCGCCGGCCACGGTGCTCAACTCGGCGATGTCGCTGACCCGCGCAGGCGGCCAGATCGGTATTCCCGGCCTCTACGTGACCGAAGACCCCGGCTCGCAGGACGAAGCGGCCAAGCAGGGCGCCCTGAGCATGCGCTTCGGACTCGGCTGGGCTAAATCCCACAGTTTTCATACCGGCCAGTGTCCGGTGATGAAGTACCATCGCCCGCTGATGCAGGCTATTCTGTTTGGCAAGGTCAACATCGCCGATGCGGTCAATGTCCAGATGATCAACCTGGATCAGGCGCCTCAGGGCTATGCCGATTTCGATGGCGGTGCGGCCAAGAAATTCGTCATCGATCCCCATGGCAGCGTGGCTTGATGACTGACCACTCAGTGACTGAGTAATCAGCCCAACTTCTGCCGGAAGGCAGGTTAGTGCGACCCTAGACGGCGCCCCGCGGGGTGCCGTCTTTGTTCCTCCGTTAAAAAAGCCGTACAGCTAATAATGAGTGCCCCATGACCGTCCAGACCGTGACCCCCAAGCGCCCCTTCCGCGGCAAGCCGCGCGGCCGAGAACTCGATCCCATACGACTTGAGGAATTGCGTGACCTGCTGGGCGACGAACGCCAGGACGCCACGCTGCGCCGCCGCGACCTGCTGATCGAACACCTGCACGTCATCCAGGATGCGCGGGGCCATCTGCTGCTGGCGGATCTGCGTGCCCTGGCGGCCTACATGAACCTGCCCATGGCCGCCGTCTACGAGACCGCCACCTTCTACGCCCACTTTGACGTCATCCATGACGACCAGCAGGTGCCACCCGCGGTGACCATCCGCGTCTGCGACTCCCTGTCTTGTCAGCTGGCCGGCGCCGAGGCACTCAAGTCACAGCTGGAAGCCAACGTGGATATCGAGCAGGTGAGGGTACTGCGGGCGCCCTGCATGGGTCGCTGCGACACCGCACCGGTGGCCGAGGTGGGGCACTATCATGTGCCGTTCGCCACCCAGGCGCGCATCGCGTCGGTGATCGAGGAGGCACACTTTCACCCGGACCCCGTCGTCTGGCAGCGTCTGGACGATTATCGCCGCGAAGACGGTTTCGCCCTGCTGCAAGCCTGTCGTGAGGGCGAGGTGACGGTGGAAGCGCTGATGGACGCAATGCAGCAGGCCAATCTGCGCGGTCTGGGCGGCGCGGGCTTCCCCACCTTCAAGAAGTGGACCTTCGTTCGCCAGGAAGCCGGCCCACGCTACTGCGCCATCAACGCCGACGAGGGCGAGCCTGGCACCTTCAAGGACCGCTATTACCTGGAGCGCTCGCCGCACCAGTTTCTGGAAGGCGCCCTGGTCAGCGCCTGGGCGGTAGAGGCCGAGGCACTGTATATCTACCTGCGCGATGAGTACCCGGCGTTGCATGGCGTGCTGCGCGAGGCGATTGACGAGCTCGAGGCGGCGGGTCTGGTGGCGCCGGGGTACATCGTGCTGCGGCGCGGCGCGGGGGCTTACATCTGCGGTGAAGAGTCGGCGATGATCGAGTCCTTGGAAGGCAAACCGGGCAAGCCCCGTCATCGCCCGCCGTTTGTGGCCCAAAGGGGGCTCTTTGATCAGCCGACGCTGGTCAATAACGTCGAAACCGTCTACTGGATTCCCATGATCTGGCAGCGCGGCGCAGAGGCCTTCGCAAGCCAGGGTCGCCACGGCCGCGTGGGGGTGCGCAGTTTCTCGGTCTCGGGTCGGGTCAAGCACCCCGGCGTTTACCTGGCGCCGGCGGGTATCACTCTCAACGAACTGATTGACGAGTATTGCGGCGGCATGGCCGACGGCCACCGCCTGGTGGCCTATCTGCCCGGCGGCGCCTCCGGTGGCATTCTGCCCGCGGCCAAGGCCGATATCCCCCTCGACTTCGACACCCTTCAGGAGCACGGCTGTTTTATCGGCTCCGCCGCGGTGATCGTGCTCTCCGATCAGGACGATTTGCGTGGGGTCGCGACCAATCTGCTGGCCTTTTTTGCCGATGAATCCTGTGGTCAATGCACGCCCTGCCGGGTGGGCACGGAAAAGATGCTCACCCTGCTCGAGCGCAACGAGTGGGACGCCGGGCTGATGACGCAGCTCTCCCAGGTGATGGTGGATGCCTCCATCTGTGGGCTTGGCCAGGCGGCGCCCAACCCGGTGCTTGGGTTGCTTAAGGATTTCCGCGGCGAGCTTGCCGCCCAGAACGTAATCGTCAAGGGGTAGGGGGATGAACATGACCATGAGCGAACAAAACGCGGACACAAGCTTCACGCTGACGCTGGACGGCGTTGACGTCAGCGCTTACCCCGGTGAAAGCCTCTGGCAGGTGGCCAAGCGGGCCGGCGAGACCATTCCCCACCTGTGTTTCAAGGACGCCAGCGGCTACCGCGCCGACGGCAACTGCCGGGCCTGCATGGTAGAAATCGAGGGCGAGCGGGCGCTGGCCGCCAGCTGCCTGCGCCAGGCGGCGCCTGGAATGGTGGTCAATAGCGCGGGCTCCGAACGCGCAAACGCGGCCCGCAAGATGGTTATGGAAATGCTGCTGGTCGACCAGCCTGAGCGGGAAGCGAGCCCCGACAGCTCAAGCCATTTCTGGGCCATGGCTGACCAGCTCGCCATCGATGCCACGGCGGTGCGCCGCAGGCTGCCCCGGCGCGACGAGCGTGAAGCGCCTACCGTGCACCATGTGGCGTCCCGAGCGGACAGCCTGGCGCAGGACAGCAGCCACTCCGCCATGCGCGTCAACCTTGACGCCTGTATCGAGTGCAACCTGTGCGTGCGCGCCTGCCGCGACGTGCAGGTCAACGACGTCATCGGCCTGGCGCACCGCGGCGCGGCTTCGAAGATCGTCTTCGACTTCGACGACCCCATGGGGGATAGCACCTGTGTGGCCTGCGGCGAATGCGTTCAGGCCTGCCCCACCGGCGCCCTGATGCCCGCGACCCTGGTCGATCAGGCAGGCCATGGCGACTCCGCCGCGGCCGATCGCCAGGTCGACTCGGTCTGCCCCTACTGCGGTGTGGGCTGTCAGCTTACCTACCATATCAAGGACGACGAGATCCTGTATGTGGAAGGCCGCGAAGGCCCCTCCAACCAGAACCGGCTGTGCGTCAAAGGGCGCTTCGGCTACGACTACCCGCGCCATCCGTCGCGGCTGATCACCCCGCTGATTCGTCGCGAAGGCGTGGCCAAGGGCATCGATCCGGATTTCGACCCGGCCAAGCCGCTAACCCATTTCCGCGAGGCGAGCTGGGACGAAGCGCTGGCCATCGCCGCCGGCGGGCTTGTGGACCTGAAAGCGGCCCATGGCCCCAACGCCCTGGCCGGGTTCGGCAGCGCCAAGTGCTCCAACGAAGAGGCGTGGCTGTTCCAGAAACTGGTGCGTACCGGCTTCGGCTCCAACCATGTGGATCACTGCACGCGGCTGTGCCACGCAAGCTCGGTGGCGGCGTTGATGGAGTGCATAGGCTCCGGTGCGGTGACCGCTTCCTTCATGCAGGCCGAGCAGGCCGACGTGGTGGTCCTCACCGGCTGCAATCCCGCGGTGAACCATCCGGTGGCGGCCACCTTCTTCAAGCAGGCCGCCAAGCGCGGCACCAAGATCGTGATTCTCGATCCCCGCGGCCAGGCGCTGGATGCCTATGCCCATCTGAGCGTGCGCTTTTCACCGGGCGCCGATGTGGCCCTGTTCAACGCCATTCTCAATGTGATCATCAGCGAAGAGCTCTATGACACGGCCTATATCGCCGAGCATACCGAAGGCTTCGAGGCACTGAAAACGCATACGGTGGACATGACCCCCGAGGCAATGAGCGACCTGTGCGGCGTCGAGCCAGAGACCATCCGCGAAGTGGCCAGGCTCTATGCCAACGCCGAGCGGGCGATGATCTTCTGGGGCATGGGCATTTCCCAGCACACCCACGGTACCGACAACGCCCGCTGTCTGATTTCGCTGGCGCTGGCTTGCGGCCAGACGGGGCGCCCCGGCACCGGCCTACACCCATTGCGCGGGCAGAACAACGTTCAGGGGGCGTCTGATGCAGGGCTTATCCCCATGGTGATGCCGGACTACCAGCCGGTCAGCGATGCCCAGGTACGCGCCGCCTTCGAAGAGCTGTGGAATACCGAGCTCGACCCGGAACCGGGCCTCACTGTGGTGGAAATCATGGACGCCATTGCCGCGGGCACTATCCGCGGCATGTATATCCAGGGCGAAAACCCGGCGATGTCCGACCCGGACCTCGACCATGCGCGGGCCGCGCTGGCCAAGCTGGAGCACCTGGTGGTGCAGGATCTGTTTGTCACTGAGACTGCCCAGTTTGCCGATGTCATCCTGCCGGCCTCCGCCTGGCCGGAGAAGGACGGCACCGTCACCAACACCAATCGTCAGGTGCAGATGGGGCGTGCGGCCTTGCCGCTGCCAGGCAAGGCCAAGCCGGACTGGTGGATCATCCAGGAAATGGCCAAACGCTTCGGCCTCGACTGGAATTACCAGCATCCGCAGGACGTTTTCGCCGAGATGAAACAAGGCATGCCCTCCCTCAATCACATTTCCTGGGAGCGACTGGAGCGCGAGCAGTCGGTGACCTACCCCTGCCCGGCGGAGGACGCGCCAGGGCACGACGTGGTCTTCAGCGATGCGTTTCCCACCGCCAGCGGCCGGGCGAAATTTGCGCCCACGCGCCCACTTCCGCCGGATGAGCCGGTGGACAACGACTACCCGACGGTACTGACCACCGGTCGCCAGTTGGAGCACTGGCATACCGGTTCCATGACCCGCCGCGCCAAGGTGCTCGACGACCTGGAGCCGGAAGCGGTAGCCAGCCTGGCACCCGCCGAGTTTATCCGGCTGGGGATGGCGCCGGGGGATGATCTGACGATCGCCACCCGGCGAGGGTCCATCACCCTCAAGGCGAGAACCGACCCGGGCATGCCCGAGGGCATGGTCTTCGTGCCCTTCTGTTACGGCGAAGCGGCAGCGAATCTACTCACTAATCCGGCGCTGGACCCGTTTGGGAAGATTCCCGAGTTCAAGTACGCCGCCTGCCGGTTGAGCCGCCCAATCGTGGCCTGACCGATCACCGCTCCCCGACCGCCCATGGAGGTTGCCTCCATGGGCGTTTTCGTTTCCAGGCATGCGGAAATCATTGCCTTAGTTGACTTTGCTGCACATGTGGCAGGTTGATATTCAACGCTAATTGTCCCCTCGAAAATTGTAATGCGATGTAAGCTCGCCTTATTGTCGTTATCAAGCATTAGCAAAAAAATATAAATCAATAGAGTTCCAGGGGATGCGTGAGGTTAGGTGTGTTGACCTTGGCGCAACGGGACTTTTATCGGGGGATGTGCATGAACGAGACCCTTGCAGACGCTGGGGAGGCGAGGGCGGCAACGAGCGAAACGCCGTTGAGTTTTGCCCGCTTCGTCAATGTCCAAAAGAGCTATGACGGTGTCGAACTGGTCGTCAAGGACTTCAACCTTGATATCCGCAAGGGTGAGTTCGTCACCCTGCTGGGGCCTTCGGGCTCCGGAAAGACCACCTGCCTGATGATGATGGCAGGCTTCGAAACCCCTACCCACGGTGAGATTCTGCTGAAAGACGAGCCGATCAGTGGCTTGCCGCCGCACAAGCGCGGCATTGGCATGGTCTTCCAGAACTATGCGTTATTCCCGCACATGACGGTGGCCGAGAATCTCGCTTTCCCGCTTGAGGTGCGCCATCTCAGCAAGGCGGAGATCAAGGAAAAAGTCGCCAAGGCACTGGCCATGGTGCGCCTTGAAGAGTTTGGTGACCGCCGCCCGGCACAGCTTTCCGGTGGCCAGCAGCAGCGCGTGGCCTTGGCCCGGGCGCTGGTCTTCGAGCCTGAGCTGGTACTGATGGACGAGCCTCTGGGTGCGCTGGACAAGAACCTGCGTGAAGAGATGCAGTACGAGATCAAGCGCATTCATGCCCGCCTCGGGGTGACCATGATCTATGTCACCCACGACCAGACCGAAGCACTGACCATGTCCGACCGCATTGCGGTCTTCAACGACGGTATCGTGCAGCAGCTGGCCTCGCCGGATGAACTCTACGAACGGCCGGAGAACGCTTTCGTTGCCTATTTTATTGGCGAAAACAACCGCCTGCAGGGCGAGGTCACTGAGCGCATTGGAGATAACTGCAAGGTGCGTCTGGATAGCGGCGACACGGTGGTTGCCAAAGCGGTGGCGGTGAGCGGTGCGGGCACACGCACGACGCTGTCGCTTCGCCCCGAGCGGGTCAGCATCCTGCGCGGGGATGCGGCGGAACAGTTCGAGAATCAATTTACCGCCACCGTGCAGGAAGTGATCTACCTTGGCGACCATTTGCGCACGCGGGTGTCGGTGTGCGGTAACGATGACTTTATTTTGAAAACACCCAACGCCCAAGGGTATGGGGGGATGCGCCCCGGCCAGCAGATTCAGGTCGGCTGGTCGAGCGCCGATTGCCGAGCGCTGGATGCATGAGCAGGACGGCAGTCAAGTGCGCCGTTTCTCGGCATCCCACGGTGTCGGCGGCGATGGCAACAATAAACGGAGAATAACCATGAAAATCAGCATCAATAATCGCATTGTCAAGACGGGTGTCGCTGCCCTGGGGGTCTCGGCACTGGCCGTGGCGGTCAGCGCCCATGCCGAGCAGACGTTGAACATTGTGTCCTGGGGCGGTGCTTACAGCATGAGCCAGCACGAGGCTTACGATAAGCCATGGATTGAGAAAACCGGCGACGAGATCGTCAATATCGACCGCAGCGGCAACGCCCTGGCCGGATTACGCTCCCAAAGCCAGGCTGGCAACGTCACTTGGGACCTGGTCGATATGCTCCCGGCTGATGCCATGATCGCCTGTGATGAAGGCCTGATCGAGCCGCTTGACCATGACGAACTGCTGGCCGACGCCCCGGATGGTACGTCGCCCAGTGAGGACTTCGTCGACGGTGCCCTGGGCGACTGTTTCGTGGCATCCATCGTCTATTCGAATATCGTCGCCTTCAACAGCGAGATGTTTCCCGAAGACGACCAGCCCAGCACCATCGAGGATGTCTTCGACCTGGAAAACTACCCGGGCAAGCGGGCCCTGCTGCGCAAGCCGATCAACAACATGGAATGGGCCTTGATCGCCGATGGCGTCGAGCGTGATGAGGTTTACGCCATGCTCGAGACTGAAGAAGGCGTTGAGCGTGCCCTCGCCAAGCTCGATACCATCAAGGACGAAATCATCTGGTGGGAAGAGGGTGCCCAACCACCGCAGCTGCTGGCCGACCAAGAGGTGGCATTTGCCTCCGCGTATAATGGCCGGATCTTTGATGCCATGGTCACTGAAGATCAACCCTTCGAGATCATCTGGGATGCTCAGGTATTCGAGTTGGATGGCTGGGTCGTCCCCACCGGCAAGCTCGACAAGGTGAAGGATTATCTGCATTTCGCCACCGATACCCAGCGCCTCGCTGACCAGGCCAAGTATATTTCCTACGGCCCGGCGCGCAAATCTTCCGCGGAATTTGTCTCCACTCATGCCGAGACCGGCATCGAGATGGAAGAGCATATGCCCACCTACGGCCCGAACTTCGAGACGGCGATACAGAAAGATGACCTGTTCTGGGCGGACTTCAACGACGAGCTGACCCAGCGCTTCGACGCCTGGCTGTCCCAATAAGGGTCTGCCGCCGCCCGGTGACCATCGGGCGGCGGCATGTTGATCACCGATCTTGCTGATCGCTTCTTTCGCCTGATGGGAGAGACCCTAAGTGTCCGAGTCTCCGGAAGCCCCTTTGAGAACGGCGGATGGTGTGCCGCTCAAGGTCAGTCTGCGTCGTACCGTGCGACGTTCGAAAATCAAGGCGCTGTTACTGGTCACGCCGCTACTGGCGTTCCTGATCATCGCCTTCGTGATGCCCATTGTTGAGATGCTGTGGCGCAGCGTCGACAATCCTGAGGTTTCCACCTACTTGCCGCGTACTGCCGCCGCCCTTGAGCGCTGGGACGGCACTGACCTGCCCGACGAGGAGGCCTTCGCCGCGCTTGCCGAGGACCTGCGCGTGGGCCAGGCCGAGCGCAGCATGGGAACCCTGGCCAGTCGGTTGAACTACGAGAAGTCGGGCATGCGCTCGGCGATAAGCCGCACCGCGCGTGGTGCCGCTAACCTCGAGCCGCCGTTTCGTGAGTCTCTGGTTGACGCCCATCGTGCTTGGGGAGAGACCGACACATGGCGGTTGATCAAGCGTGAGTCACGGCCTTTCACGCCGTCTTACTATCTGGCGGCGGTGGACCGCCAGATGAGCCCGGACGGCGAGATCGTCAAGGTGCCGGAGCATATGCGGGTCCATGCCACCCTGTTCTGGCGAACGCTGTGGATGAGTGCCGTCATCACCGGCCTGACGCTGCTGCTCGGTTATCCGGTGGCCTTTCTGCTGGCGAGTCTTCCGGCGCGTCGCTCCAACCTGCTGATGATCCTGGTATTGCTGCCGTTCTGGACCTCGCTGCTGGTGCGCACCACCACCTGGATCGCCATCCTGCAATCCCAGGGCGTGCTCAACGACGTGATGGTGGCGCTAGGTGTGGTGGCAGACGAGGCGCGTTGGCAGATGATCCACAACAAGATGGGCACCATCATCGCCATGACGCACATCCTGCTGCCGTTCATGATCCTGCCGCTCTACTCGGTAATGAAGACCATCCCGCCAAGCTACATGCGGGCGGCGCGTTCGCTCGGGGGCAAGCCGTTTCTCAGTTTCCGCCGCGTCTACTTCCCGCTGACGATTCCGGGCATCGCGGCTGGCGGTATTCTGGTGTTCATTCTGTCGATCGGCTATTACATCACGCCGGCGCTGGTGGGCGGGCAGTCAGGGCGCTTTATCACCAACTATATCGCCTATCACATGCAGACATCGCTCAACTGGGGGCTGGCGGCCGCCATTGCCTCGATCCTGCTATTCGTGGTGATTATCTGCTATCTGGTATTCAATCGCCTGATCGGCGTCGACAAGGTCAAGCTGGGGTAAACGATGGCCATTCCTTCTTATGCCACTCGTGGCGAGCGTATCTGGCACTACTTATTCCTGGGCATCTGCGGGCTGGTTTTTCTGTTCCTGATTGGGCCGCTGCTGGTGATTATCCCGCTGTCGTTCAATTCGCAGCCCTACTTTACCTTTAGCAAGGAAATGCTGACCTTCGACCCGGCCGGTTATTCGCTGCGCTGGTATCATGACTTCTTTACGTCGAGCGCATGGCTCAATGCCATCAAGAACAGCTTCATTATTGGCATCGCGTCGACGTTTCTGGCCACGGTGCTGGGGACGGTGGCGGCGCTGGGATTGTCGAGTCGGTACATGCCGGCGCGTGGCGTCATCATGGCGCTGCTGATCTCGCCGATGATCGTGCCGCTGATTATCTCGGCGGCGGCGATGTTCTTCTTCTTTTCCAAGGTCAATCTCGCCCAGACCTACGTGGGGGTGATTCTGGCCCATACGGCGCTGGGCATTCCCTTCGTGATCATCACCGTGACCGCCACGCTATCGAGTTTCGATACCACACTGATTCGTGCGGCGCATAGCCTGGGCGCCAACCCCACGCGGACCTTCTTCAAGGTGGTGTTGCCGCTGGTCACGCCGGGGGTGGTATCGGGGGCGCTGTTCGCCTTCATTACGTCATTCGACGAGGTGGTGGTGGTGCTGTTCATTGCGGGGCCTGAGCAGCGCACCATGCCGATTCAGATGTGGTCCGGCATTCGCGAGCAGATCAGCCCGACGATCCTTGCCGTGGCCACCCTGCTGGTACTGCTATCGATGCTGCTGCTCACCACCCTTGAGCTGTTACGCCGTCGCAGCGAGCGGCTGCGTGGGGTCACACCCGAGTGAGCCTAAACAGCATGAAAGCCACGCGGGTTTGCTGCGGGAACTAAATGTCCTTGACCAACCTGAGCGCGTCGTAGATGGCCGCGTGGGTGTTCCGGGACTCGACGGCATCGCCGATCCGGAACAGCTGGAAACGGCCATCCGGGTTGCTGATGACGCGCTGGGAGTTGCCCACGATCAGGTCATCGTAGTTCACCTCGCCGCCGTTGCTGGCGTGCGGTTTGAGCTCGAAATAGATGTCGGCCATGGGCGTGATGCCGTAGTTGACCACCACCTGATCGATGCGCCGTTCGTGCTCAAGGTCCATGTAGTCGCTGGTGATCTTGGCCAGTAGCTCGCCACCATCGCGGGCCACGGACTTCAGCCGGTAAGTGGTTGTGAAGGTGACGTTGGGGCGCTGCAGGGCACGCATGTAGGGCACCAGGTTCATGGCCATGATCTCTGCGGAGAAGGTGCGATCCGGCGTCATGATTTCGAGCTCGGCGCCGGTGGCGGCGATGATTTCCGCTGCCTGCAGGGCGGCGTGGTCGCCGGCATCGTCGAATAGCAGTACCCGTTTGCCAGGCGGCACATGTCCTGAGAGGATGTCCCAGGTGTTGATCACCAGATCGTGCCCAACCTCAGGCTGATCTTCCATGGGATAGCCGCCAGTGGCCACGATCACCACGTCCGGCTGCTCGGCGAGCACCTCCTCCACCTCGGCCCAGACGTTGTAGCGGATCTCGACGCCAAGCGCTTCGCAGCGCGCCAGACGCCAATCGATAATGCCCAGCATCTCGCGGCGGCGCTCGCTCTGGGCGGTGAGTCGCACCTGCCCACCGGCATCGCTAGCGGCTTCTAGTACCACTACCGAATGGCCCCGCTCGCCGGCGACCCGGGCGGCTTCCAGCCCCGCTGGGCCGGCGCCAATGATCACCACCCGGCGTTGCTGTGCCGCCTTGGGGATGCTATGGGGCATGCTGGTTTCCCGCCCGGTGGCGGCGTTGTGGATGCAGTAGGCGGCACCACCCTGGTAGATACGATCAAGGCAGTAGTTGGCGCCGACGCAGGGGCGGATCTCCTCTTCTCGGCCTTCGATGATCTTGCGCACGATGTGCGGGTCGGCCATGTGGGCGCGGGTCATGCCGATCATGTCGACCTTGCCTGAGGCGATGGCATAACGGGCAGTGGCGACATCCTGGATCTTGGCGCCATGGAAGGTGGGAAAGTCGACCTCGCGACGTATTTCACCGGCGAAATCCAGGTGCGGGGCGCTGGGCATGCCCTGGATGGGAATCACGTCGGTGAGCCCCGCGTCAGTGTCGATGTGGCCGCGAACCACGTTGAGAAAATCGACCAGGCCGCTGTCCTTCAGGCGCCGTGAGATCTCCATCCCGTCGCCGGACGTCAGCCCACCCGGCAGCATCTCGTCGCCGGTGTAGCGCACACCGACGATAAACGCTTCACCCACCCGCTGGCGAATGGCGTGCAGCACCTCGAAAGTGAAACGCAGCCGGTTGTCGAGATCCCCACCATATGGCTCCTTGAGGGTATTGGTCAGCGGCGACCAGAACTGATCCATCAGGTGGCCATAGGCCTGCAGCTCGATGCCATCGAGGCCGGCGGCGTGCATGCGTTCAGCGGCATCGGCGTAGTCGCGGATCAGGCGCTCGATATCCCACTCCTCGACCTGCTTGGGAAAAGCGCGGTGGGACGCCTCGCGACGATGCGAAGACGATACTGCCGGTAGCCAATCGCCCTTGTCCCAACGGGTGCGCCGGCCCAGGTGAGTCAGTTGGATCATCACCGCAGTGCCGTGTTCATGGCAGGCGTCGGTCAGCTCGCGCATCCACGGCACCACTTCATCCTTGTAGGCGAGGATGTTGTTGAACACCGGCGGGCTGTCCTTGGCTACCGCCGCGGACCCGGCGGTCATGGTCAGGCCAAGGCCTGCCTTGGCGCGCTCGACGTGGTAGGCACGGTAGAGTGCTTTGGGCATTCCGTCCTCAGGATAAGCGGGCTCATGGGCGGTCATCATAAGCCTGTTTTTCAGGGTCAGGTGCTTTAGCTGAAAGGGCTGCAGTAGCGGATCGTTAAGCATGGATAGGACGCCATTTTGTTGTGCATTGGATAAATCTAGGCGCCTATGTTCATAGTTGTCAATATAATGTTCATCGATGTACATTGCGCGGCGAGCGTGTTCAATCGCCATTACGTCGGCGGGATGGGCGGTGATCGCCTATCAGGCTTGTTGCGGGCTATTCGCTGTCAGCTGGAGAATATCCATGGCGGGCATGGAAGCGTTGCAGTTCCCTGGAACCAGTCGGCTGGCCGGTGAATATCTCGACATAGGCGGGGATGCGCTGCATGCGCACCTCGAGGGATTCCTGAGCCTTCATCGAAATATAGCCGATCTGGGTTAGGTAGATGGTGCGGCCACGCACGTTGGCCGCCAGCGAATCATAGCCGTAGCGTTCGAACATGCGCGTCAGCGCTTCGATACGGGTGGCATCGGCAGCATCGATTTCATGCACCACTGGCGCCGACTGCAGCGCCCAGCTGCGCATGGCGAATTCCAGCTGTGAGTCGAACAGTTGAGGGTTCAACCAGCAGTCGAAGACGTTGAGCATCGCCTCGACGATATTCTCGGCATAGGCTTCGGTCTGATGCACCAGGCCCTGGGTGTTCTTTTCACGCCAGCGTGCGATCAGCGCTTCCAGCAGCGCCTCGCGGTCCTTGAAGAACCAGTAGAAACTGGTGCGAGAAAGCTTGAGCCGCTTGGCCAGGGGAAGAATGCGGACACTATCGACGCCCGATTCGAGCAGCATCTCAAACGCCGCGTCGAGCCAGACGTCTTGGGAGCCCTTGGCGGCGGGCGTGTTGGAGGATGACATCGAGCTCGTCTCTAGGAATGTTGTGACAAAGTGTACACAGGTGTCTGTTATGTGTACACATTGTCAGTTCCTTAGGCTGAGCCCTAGAGACGGCAACCGCCACTGCCTTTAGGTTTTAAACGTCATCCCTGAGCCAGCTTCAGCGACGGGAAATCCTGTCCCAGGTTCTCGAGCATACGCTTGGCATACCAGTCGACAAAATCAATAACGCCGAACTCATAGGTCTCGGAGTAGGGGCCGGGTTGGTAGGCTTTGGAGTTGATACCGCGCTGGTTCTCCTCGGCGAGCTGTCGATCCTGGTCGTTGGTGGCATCCCATACGCGGCGCAGCTCTTCGGGGTTGTAGTCGACACCTTCCACGGCATCCTTGTGGACCAGCCACTTGGTGGTCACCACGGTTTGCTGTGGGCCAAGCGGCAGCACGCGGAACACGACCGCGTGATCACCCATGAAGTGGTTCCACGAGTTGGGCAGGTGCAGGATGCGCAGGGAGCCCATGTCGGGGCTTTTCAGGCGGCCCATCAGCTTCTTGCAGCCAGGCTGGCCGTCCATGGTCATCGACACGATGCCATCCAGCAGCGGCGTGCGGGTCAGGCGGTTCTGCTGGCCGTGCCGCGTCAGCTGGTAGGGAATCTGCTCCTGATCCCAGTCCGCTTGTTTGCGCGCCACCAGCGCCTTGTAGGCGGGCGTGGCGCGCGGGTCGTCGGTATCGTCGAATTCCTGCAGCGAGTTCAGCAGCTCGGGGTGAGCGCCGTTGCAGTGATAACACTCGCGGTTGTTTTCGATGACCAGCTTCCAGTTGGCTTGCTCGACGATGCTGGACTCGGTGGCAACCTTGACGTTATCCATCTGGTACGGCTCGAGATAATGCTCGAGGGTGGTCAGAAAGTCGTCAATCGCGGGCGGTTCATCGCTCAGGTTGATAAAGATGAAGCCGCCAGCGGTGCGCACGTTGACCGGTTTGAGGCCAAACTGGTTGAGGTCGAAATCAGTGCCCATGTCGCTGCCGGCAAACAGCAGTCGACCATCAAGTTCGTAGGTCCACTGGTGGTAGGGGCAGACGAGCTTGGCCACCTTGCCCTTATCCTTGACGCAAAGCCGCGACCCGCGGTGGCGGCAGACGTTATGAAACGCATGGACAGCGCCTTCATTGCCGCGCACGATGACAATGGGATTGTCACCGATATCCAGCGTCATGAAGTTACCCTTGGCCGGGATCTCGCACGTCATGCCGGCAAACAGCCACTCTTTCTCGAAGACCTCCTGCATGTCCAGCGCGAACAGGCGGGCATCGTTGTAAAACGGCTGCGGAAGCGAAAAGGTACGCCCTCTTTCCTGCAGCATCTGGACCGTTGACTCACGCGCCGCAGCCAGTGGGTCGTCCATCCGATTAGAAACACTTTTTTCCATACCAGTATCCTCGTAAACCTCCGCTCCCCCCTCAAGGGCTGCGAATCGGCCGATAGTCAAGATTGCGTATCTTGTTGTTCTGTTGCGTAACCTGGCGTTTGATTCAAATGTGGCCTGACGTCAGGCATCGATTGTGTTGCAGGTGCCTCCCCGCCAGTTATCTACCCGCGACATCAGGTGGCGTCGTGGCGACTAAAACAGTGGTTTCTAAACGATAAAGAGTGGCACGAGGTAAGTGCGAGTCGCTGTCAGGTAAGTCGGCCGCAAGGCGCGTCCCCAAAATGCAGCTCAAAGGTGCTGAGCGTATCCAAATACGGTTCGGCGATGCATGGTGATGAAGGCTGTTCAGGCAGAGGCGACAATGACAACTAATTTCTTCAATCCGGTCACGACCCAAACCTGGACCAACGGCCGCCACCAGGTGCGTTGCGTCAAGGTGATCCAGGAAACCCAGGATGTGCGCACGTTCTGTTTCATGGCCGAGCAGCCGGTACTGTTCTTCTTCAAGCCCGGTCAGTTCGTGACGCTCGAGCTTGAGATCGATAATCAGCCCGTCATGCGCTCCTACACGATTTCCAGCTCGCCTTCGATTCCTTACAGCTTTTCCATCACCGTCAAGCAGGTGCCGGGCGGTAAGGTATCCAACTGGCTGCACGCCAACCTGAAGGTGGGCGACGAACTGGTCGTGCACGGGCCGGTCGGTAACTTCAACTCCATCGATTACCCCGCCGAGAAAGTGCTGTTTCTTTCGGGCGGGGTGGGCATTACCCCCTTGATGTCCATGACCCGCTGGCTTTTCGATACCAACGCCGCTGTCGACGTTGAGTTCGTCCACAGCGCCCGCGCCCCCCGGGATGTGATTTATCACCGCGAGCTGGTGCATATGTTTTCGCGCATCCCCGAGTTCAAGCTGCATATCATCTGCGAGAGCAAGGAAGATATTGGCGAGGCCTGGGCCGGCTATCGTGGCTACCTCACCCAGCCGCTGTTCGAACTGATGGTGCCGGACTTCATGGAGCGGGAGATCTTCTGCTGCGGGCCGACTCCCTACATGAACGCCATCAAGAATATTCTGCGCAGCAACAACTTCGACATGGATCACTACCATGAGGAGTCGTTTGGCGCCACGCCGGTCGAGGTGCGCGAGGATGTACGCGAGCTGGCCGAACAGGCGGAGGTCGACGCCGAAAACGTCGATACCAGCGAGCTGCACTGCATCGAGTTTGCGTCGACGGGCAAAAGTGTCCGCATCCAGCCCGAAGAGACGGTTCACTCGGCAGCATCGAAGCTTGGCCTGCATATTCCCAAGGCCTGCGGCATGGGCATTTGCGGCACGTGCCGGGTAGCCCTCAAGTCCGGCGAGGTGGAGATGGAGCATAACGGCGGCATCACGGAAGAGGACGTCGAAGAAGGCTACATTCTGTCGTGCTGCAGTCGACCCAAAGGGGATCTGGTGGTCGATTTCTAGTCCGGCATGCACCTTGTTATTCAGGTTCAAGCGCCCTAGACGGCTACTGTCCGTCTGGGGCGCTTGGCTTTTTCAGGCAGCGAAACGACGGCATTTTGGGCGCTGTTGGCCATGACATCGGCTAAATCCTGGCGATGTCGCAAATACATCGAGTGGTGACGTCGGCAAGCATCTTGGGGCCGGACACCAACGATAGTATCGCGGTAAGAACGCGTTGATAGGGACTTTGGTTGATAGCGACCTTGGTTTATCAGCATTAAAGAGTATGTCCAGCACTTAATAAAAAAGTGACTAATCAGGAGGCGCTAATGCTTCAAGATAATTTTTCCCCCAATGCTCGCCTGGCCCATTACGACAGCTTGCTTGCCGAGGCAATCGCTGAAGAAACGGAACGCCAGGAAGCGCATATTGAGTTGATCGCCTCCGAAAACTATACAAGCAAGCTTGTCATGGAAGCGCAGGGCACGCAGCTGACCAACAAGTATGCTGAAGGCTATCCCGGACGTCGCTATTACGGTGGGTGCGAGTTTGTGGACAAGGTGGAAGCCCTGGCCATTGAGCGCGCCTGCGACCTGTTCAGCGCCAACTATGCCAACGTGCAGCCGCACTCTGGTGCCCAGGCCAATGCGGCGGTGTTCATGGCGCTGGTCTCACCCGGCGATACCGTGCTGGGCATGAGCCTCGCCCACGGCGGGCATTTGACCCACGGCGCCGCGCCCAACTTCTCGGGCAAGCACTACAACGCCGTGCAGTACGGCCTCAAGCCGGAAACCGGCGAGATCGACTACGAGGAAATGGAGCGCCTGGCGCGCGAGCATCAGCCGAAGATGATCATTGCCGGGTTCTCGGCCTACTCCCGCGTGGTGGACTGGCGCCGCTTCCGCACCATCGCCGACGAGGTGGGTGCTTACCTGCTGGTTGATATGGCGCACATTGCCGGCCTGGTGGCCGCTGGCCTCTACCCGAGCCCGCTCCCCCATGCCCATGTGGTCACCACCACCACCCACAAGACACTGCGTGGCCCACGGGGCGGCCTGATCCTCTCCGCCGATGGCGACGAAGCGCTGTACAAGAAGCTGAACGGTGCCGTCTTCCCGGGCCAGCAGGGCGGTCCGCTGATGCACGTCATTGCCGCCAAGGCGGTAGCCTTCAAGGAGGCCATGAACCAGGAGTTCGTGCGCTACCAGCAGCAGGTGATCGATAACGCCCAGGCGATGGCCACGGTGTTCATGGAACGCGGCTATGATGTGGTGTCAGGCGGCACCGACGACCATCTGTTTCTGGTCTCGCTGATCCGCCAGGGTATTACCGGTAAGGATGCGGATGCCGCCTTGGGCCAAGCGCATATTACGGTGAATAAGAACACCGTGCCCAACGACCCGCAAAGCCCCTTCGTGACGTCTGGCCTGCGCATTGGCACCCCGGCGGTGACCACCCGCGGCTTCGATGCCGAGGAGTGTAGCGAGCTGGCCGGCTGGATCTGCGACATCCTGGACGAGTTGGCGATCGGCCACGACACTGCGGCCATTGAAGCCGAAGTGCGCGCCAAAGTGGGCGAGGTGTGTGCCCGCCACCCGGTCTACGGCACTGCCGTCGCTGAAACCGTCGAATCCATTGCTTGAATTGGCTTGCCGGCAGGGCCCGGCGCGGCTGAACTGAGGAGACATCTATGCAACGCTATTCCGGCTTCGGCCTGGTCAAGCACGCGCTGAGCCATCACGAAAACTGGGAGCGCCAGTGGCGCAATCCCACGCCCAAGAAACACTACGATGTGATCATCGTCGGCGGTGGCGGCCATGGCCTGGCCACGGCCTACTATTTGGCCAAAGAGTTCGGCGTCAAGAACGTGGCGGTGATCGAGAAAGGCTGGCTGGGCGGCGGTAACACCGCCCGAAACACCACCATCGTGCGCTCCAATTATCTGTGGGACGAATCCGCTGCTCTCTATGAGCACGCTATGAAACTTTGGGAAGGGCTGTCGCAGGATCTGAACTATAACGTGATGTTCTCCCAGCGGGGGGTGCTCAATCTGGGGCATACCCTGCAAGACATGCGTGATATCCAGCGGCGCGTCAACGCCAACCGCCTGAACGGTATCGACGGCGAAGTGCTGGACGCCAAAGGGGTTCAGTCGCTGGTGCCGATCATGGACTGCTCCAAGAACGCTCGCTACCCGGTGATGGGCGCCTCCTGGCAGCCGCGCGCCGGCGTGGCGCGCCACGATGCGGTGGCGTGGGGCTATGCCCGCGGCGCCGATGCCCATGGCGTGGATATTCTGCAGCAGACCGAAGTCACCGGCTTCAAGATTCGTGACGGCCAGATTTACGGTGTCCACACCAATCGTGGCGACATCGAGGCCAAGACCGTGGGCTGTGTGACCGCCGGTAACTCCAGCGTGCTCGCCAAGATGGGCGGCTTCAACCTGCCGCTGGAATCCCACCCGCTGCAGGCGCTGGTGTCCGAACCCATCAAGCCGGTGCTCGATACGGTGGTGATGTCCAACCAGGTGCATGGCTACATCAGCCAGTCCGACAAGGGCGACCTGGTCATCGGTGCAGGCATCGACGGCTATAACGGCTACGGCCAGCGTGGCAGCTATCCCACCGTGGAGCACACGCTCCAGGCGATCGTCGAGATGTTCCCGATCTTCTCGCGGGTGCGCATGAACCGCCAGTGGGGCGGCATCGTCGATACCTGCCCGGATGCCTGTCCGATCATCTCCAAGACCCCGGTGAAAGGCCTGTACTTCAACTGCGGTTGGGGCACCGGCGGCTTCAAGGCGACGCCGGGATCGGGGCATGTGTTTGCCGCCAGCCTGGCCAAGGGGGAGATGCACCCCATCGCCGAGCCGTTCTCCATGTTCCGCTTCCATAGCGGTGCGCTGATCGACGAACACGGCGCTGCCGGCGTGGCCCACTAGGGTTTATACGAGAGGAATATCCGCATGTTCTATATCTACTGCCCCTACTGCGGCGAACACCGTGAGGAAGAGGAATTCCACCCCAAGGGCCAGGCGCATCTCGAGCGCCCCAAGGAGCCCGAGGCGTGTAGCGACGAAGAGTGGGGTGACTACCTGTTTTTCCGCGACAACCCCCGTGGCGTCCACCATGAGATGTGGGTGCACGCGGTGGGCTGCCGCAAGTTTTTCAACGTGACGCGTCACACCGTGAGCTACGAGATTCTCGAGACCTACAAAATGGGCGAGCAGCCGTCGATTACCGCCGACAGCCAGAACCAGCCTCGCGAGGCCGCCGCGGTAAGCCACAAAGAAGGAGTGCGGGCATGAGCCAGTCCAAGCAACAAGTGTACCGCCTTAACACGGGCGGCCGTATCGACCGCTCTCGCACGTTGAGCTTCACCTTCAACGGCGAGCGTTACCAAGGACACCCTGGGGACACCCTGGCCTCGGCGCTGCTGGCCAACGGCGTGGATATCGTCAACCGCAGCTTTAAATACTCGCGCCCCCGCGGCATCGTCGCCGCCGGCGCCGAAGAGCCCAATGCCATCGTGCAGTTGGGCAGCAGCGAAGCGGGTCAGGTGCCCAACGTGCGCGCCACCCAGCAGGCGCTGTACGACGGCCTGACGGCCACCAGCACCAACGGCTGGCCGAACGTGCAGCGTGACCTGATGGGCCTGATCGGCAAGCTGGGCGGCCAGTTCATGCCGCCGGGGTTCTACTACAAGACCTTCATGGCGCCGGCCTCGATGTGGCTGACCTACGAGAAGTACATCCGCAAGGCGGCGGGCCTGGGTCGCAGCCCCATGGAAGCCGACCCGGACAGCTACGATCACTTCAATCAGCACTGCGATGTGCTGGTCGTCGGCGCGGGCGCCGCAGGTCTTGCGGCAGCGCTGGCCGCTGCGCGCAGCGGCGCCCGGGTGATCGTTGCCGATGAGCAGGAAGAGATGGGCGGCTCGCTGCTGGCCAGCCGTGAAACCCTGGAAGGCAAGCCCGCAGATCAGTGGGTTGTCCGGGTGCTGGATGAGCTGTCCGGCTGCGAGAACGTCACTTTGCTGCCGCGTACTACGGCCAACGGCTATCACGATCACAATTTTGTGACGCTGCACGAGCGGCGTACCGAGCACCTAAGCGATACGGCGCCAGTGGAAAATGGCCGCCGTCAGGTACGCGCGCGCCTGCACCGGGTTCGCGCCGGCCAGGTGATCCTGGCCACGGGCGCCCACGAGCGACCGCTGGTTTACGCAGGCAATGACGTGCCGGGCAACCTGCTGGCCGGCGCTGTGTCGACCTACATTCGCCGCTATGGCGTGGCGCCGGGCCGCAAGCTGGTGCTCTCGACCAGCAACGACTACGGCTACCGCGCGGCCCTGGACTGGAAAGAGGCCGGTTGCGAGGTCGTCGCTATCGTGGACGCCCGCGAGGCGCCGGCGGGTGACTGGGTGGATGCCGCTCGCGCCCAGGGCATCAAGATCATTGCCGGCAGTGCCGTTATTGAGGCGAAGGGCAGCAGTCGGGTCTCCGCGGCACGGGTCGCCAAGATCGATATTGAAGCGTTCAAAGTGACCGGCCCGATTCAGGAACTGGCCTGCGATACCATCGCAAGCTCCGGCGGCTACAGCCCGGTGATTCACCTGGCGTCTCACACCGGCGCGCGGCCGACCTGGCGCGACGATATTCTCGGCTTCGTGCCGGGGCTGGTGAAGGGCGTGCAGGCGTGTGGCGGTGCCAACGGCTGCTATGCGCTGGGTGACGTGCTCGCCGAAGGCGTCGAAGCGGGCATCAAGGCGGCCGCCGCTATGGGGCATGCCGCCCAGACGGTCAGCCTGCCGAGCGCCGAGCAACTTAAGCAGGGACCTGCGGTGGCCCTCTTCCAGGTGCCCCACGAGAAGCCCACGCTGCGCGGTCCCAAGCAGTTCGTCGACCTGCAGAACGACGTCACCGCCGCGGGCATCGAACTGGCGACCCGGGAAGGCTTCGAATCCATCGAGCATATCAAGCGTTATACCGCGATGGGCTTCGGTACGGACCAGGGCAAGCTTGGCAACATCAACGGCATGGCAATTGCCGCCCGCTGCCTGGGTCGCTCGATTCCCGAGGTGGGCACCACGGTGTTCCGTCCCAACTACACCCCGGTCACCTTCGGCGCCATTGTGGGTCGCCACTGTCGTGAGCTGTTCGACCCTGAACGCTATACCGCGCTGCACCAGTGGCACGTGGAACGCGGCGCCGAGTTCGAGGACGTCGGCCAGTGGAAGCGCCCCTGGTACTATCCGCAGAAGTTGAACGGCAAGACCGAAACCATGCACGAAGCGGTGGCCCGCGAGTGCCTGGCGGTGCGTGAGAAGGTCGGTATTCTCGATGCCTCGACGCTTGGCAAGATCGACATCCAAGGGCCTGACGCGCGTGAATTCCTGGCGCGGGTGTATACCAACAAGTGGGAAAAGCTGGCCGTTGGTCGGTGCCGTTACGGCCTGATGTGCAAGGACGACGGCATGGTCACCGACGACGGTGTGACCAGCTGTCTCGCCGACAACCACTTTTTGATGACCACCACCACCGGGGGCGCCGCGGCGATCCTCGAATGGCTGGAGCTGTGGCATCAGACCGAATGGCCGGAGCTGGACGTGTACTTCTCCTCGGTGACCGACCACTGGGCGACCATGACGGTCACCGGCCCCGACGCGCGCAAGCTGCTCGGCGAGATCACGGATATCGATCTGGACCGCGATAGCTTCAAGTTCATGGACTGGCGTTCCGGGACAGTGGCGGGGGTACCTGCACGGGTCTTTCGTATCTCCTTTACCGGCGAGCTGACGTTTGAGATCAACGTTCAGGCCAACTACGCGATGCACGTGTGGCAGACCCTGTTCAAGCACGGCGAGAAGTATGACCTGACGCCCTATGGCACCGAGACCATGCACGTCCTGCGTGCGGAAAAGGGCTTCATCATCGTGGGGCAGGAAACCGATGGCTCGGTCACGCCGGAAGACTTAGGCATGCAGTGGGCGGTTGGCTACGACAAGCCCTACTCGTGGATCGGCAAGCGCGCCCTGACGCGTTCCGACACCAAACGCGAGAACCGCAAGCAGCTGGTGGGCCTCAAGCCCAAAGACCCCAAGGTGGTCCTCGAAGAGGGTGCCCAGATCGTATTCGATCCCAAGCACGCTATCCCCATGCCGATGGTGGGGCACGTTACCTCCAGCTACTTCAGTCCGGTCCTGGACTCAGGGTTTGCGCTGGCGGTGGTCAAGGGTGGCCATCAGAAGCTGGGCGAGACGGTCTACCTGCCCATGGCGGACGGCCAGACGTTTGAGGCCGAAATCGTCAGTACCATTTTCTACGACCCCAAGGGAGAGCGCCAAAATGTCTAACGCGGCCACCTTCGATACCCGTACCGAGACCGCTATCCCGGTCGAGTCTTCGCTGGCCTACAGCTACCGCCACAGCGGCGCCCCACGGGGCGGTGGCGCAAGCCGGCTCCAACTGCGCGAGCGGGCGATGCTTGGGCATCTGATCCTGCGTGGGGGCGCCATCGTGCTCGATGAGGCGGTGCGCGACGTGCTGGGGCTCAACCTGCCCGGCGAGCCTCAGACGCTGGTGCAGGATGCAAGCGGCGAGCGCTCCATTCAGTGGCTTTCCCCGGACGAGTGGCTGGTGATCGTGCCCGGCGGCGAGGAATTCCCGCTTGAGACCAAGCTGCGCGAGCATTTGGGCAGCGCCCACTTTGCGATCAGCGACGTCAGCGGCGGCCAGACTTTGGTCGAGCTGTCCGGCGAAGCGGCACGCGAGCTGCTGATGAAAACGGTGATATATGACGTGCATCCCAGCCACTTCCCGGTAGGCAAGGGCGTCACGACGGTCTTCGCCAAGGCGACCACCATCATTCGCCGTCCCAGTGAGGATCGCTGGGAGCTGGTGATCCGGCGTAGCTTTGCCGACTACTGCTACCGCTGGTTGCTGGATGCCGGGGCAGAATACGACATCAACGTACAACAATAAGCGGGCCGGCCGGAACCGTGTTCCGGCCGCTACCATCTGCCGCTAACCGAGTGCATGCACCATGAGCCGAATGAGTGATACCTGGATACTTGCCGCCCAATGCCCGAGCCGTCTGGGCACGGTGGATGTCGTCACGCGCTTTCTCAAAGAGCAGGCGTGCTACATCACCGAACTCAACTCTTTCGACGACCGGCTCGGCGGGCGCTTCTTCATTCGCGCCGAGTTCCGTCCGGAGCGAGACGCGTTTGACGAGACGCTTTTTCAGACGGATTTCGAAACGCGGGCGAGCGAGTTCGATATGCAGTTCGAGTTGACGCCGCCCGGCAAGCGCACGGGCACCGTGATTCTTGTCTCGAAGGCGGACCACTGCCTGAATGATCTGCTCTACCGTTATCGCACCGGGCAGTTGCCCATCGATATCCGTGCGGTCATCTCCAACCATCCGGATCTTGAGTCGCTGGCCGCATGGCATGGCCTGCCGTATCACTATCTACCCATCAGCCCCGAGACCAAGCTGCAGCAGGAAGCCCAGGTACGCGACATCATCGCGGAAACCGACGCCGAACTGGTGGTGCTGGCAAGGTACATGCAGGTGCTGTCGCCTGCCATGTGCGAGCTGCTGGCCGGCCGGGCGATCAATATTCATCATTCGCTGCTGCCGGGCTTCAAGGGCGCCAAGCCCTATCATCAGGCCTACGAAAAAGGGGTCAAGCTGGTCGGTGCCACGGCGCACTACATCAATAACGACCTCGACGAAGGGCCGATTATTGCACAGGGCGTCGAGCCCGTGGACCACACTCATTATCCCGAGGATCTGGTCGCCAAGGGGCGTGATATCGAATGTCTCACCCTGGCCAGGGCGATCAGCTATCATTTGGAGCGCCGCGTGTTTTTTTACGCAGGGCGTACGGTCGTGTTCAGTAATTAATGCCCTGTCAGCCTTCATTGATGGATAAGCGCTGACGATTAACGCGTTTTAAATATCGGGTTACGGCGACCGCTAACCGACTCTGGCTAGCGTAACGTAACCCTTTGCTTGGCTATAAAGATTCATCAATAACTATAAAAACGTCACTAGGCTCAACGACTTAAAACGTCGTTATTGTTACGTCAACATTCAATAAATCATACAACGTTTCAGGCAATGCCTGAGGTTACCTGTTTATACGATAAGAGGTGTTCCCATGCCTATCAGTGTCTTCGACCTTTTCAAGATTGGTGTAGGCCCCTCCAGTTCCCATACCGTCGGACCCATGCAGGCGGCGTTCAACTATGTCGCCACGCTGCGCGAACACCGCCTGCTTGACCAGGTGGATCGCCTGGAGGTGCATCTTTACGGGTCGCTATCCGCGACGGGGGTCGGGCATGCCACCGATCACGCGATCATCATGGGGCTGATGGGGGAGCGCCCTGACATGATCGACCCCTCGATCATTGATCCCGCCATCCGGGCACTGAAAGAAAGCCAGTCTCTGCCGCTGGGTCGAGAAAAAGACGTCCATTTCGACTGGACGAATGATCTCTATTTTCATGAAGAGAGTTTGCCTCACCACCCTAATGCCATGACGCTGGCGGCTTTTACGCATCAGGGCCAATTGGTCTATGAAAACACCTATTATTCGGTGGGCGGCGGCTTTGTCGTCGAACAGGCCCAGGTGGATATGCCGCTGGACGACCTGGGAGGCGTCACCCTGCCGTACAACTTCGACACGGCGGAAGAGCTCCTGGCGCTATGCAAGAAAGATCAACTGAGCGTCAGCCGGCTGATGCTCGAGAACGAAAAAGTCTGGCGGACAGAAGAAGAGGTCAGAAACGAGCTGTGGCGCATCTGGCAGGTCATGTGCGAATGCATCGACAATGGGCTGATACATGAAGGGGTGTTGCCAGGTGGCTTGAACGTCAAGCGCCGTGCCAAGCTACTTCATCAGCGGCTCCAGGCGGCGGAGCAGAATGAATGCCTGATCGCCTCGACGTTTTCCGCCATGGAGTGGGTGAATATCTTTGCCCTTGCCGTTAACGAAGAAAACGCCGCGGGCGGGCGCATGGTCACGGCCCCCACCAACGGCGCCGCGGGCATCATCCCCGCCGTCCTGCACTACTACATGAAATTCCAGGCCAATGCCTGCGAGAAAAACGTGGTGGATTTCCTGCTGGCGGCAGGCGCCATCGGCATCCTCTGTAAGAAAAATGCCTCGATCTCCGGCGCCGAAGTGGGCTGCCAGGGAGAGGTGGGCTCGGCGTGTGCCATGGCGGCCGCCGGTCTGGCGGATGTCATGGGCGGCACGCCGGAACAGGTAGAGCATGCCGCCGAAATCGGCCTGGAACATAACCTGGGCCTGACCTGCGACCCCGTTGGCGGGCTGGTGCAGGTGCCATGTATCGAGCGCAATGCGATTGCCACTATCAAGGCGATCAATGCCGCTCAGATGGCCCTGCACGGCGATGGCACGCACTTCATATCGCTGGATAAAGTCATCCGTACCATGCGCGATACCGGTAAAGACATGCTGGATAAGTACAAAGAAACCTCCAAGGGCGGCCTCGCCGTCAACGCCATCGAGTGCTAGCGGCGATTCATACATGAAGGCCGGGGCGCCTCGCTGCCCCGGTGGCTGGATACCCCCATGGCAACGCTCTGTGGGGGTGCCATCGCATCCTGCCAGCGTCCAATTTTGGTGTCCACGCAGCGCTTGGGTTGAATCAATAGTTTAATCTCGCTGCGTTGACTGGCTAAAAAAGGTTAAACGATCTGGTAAGGTTCCATATTAGGTTGAGCATGCCTACCTTTTAAAATGTGAGTGCTGCAGCTGGGTGGACGCCGCAGCGCAATGTCGTTTCCTAGATGGGGAGAGCGAGAGTGAAAATAGGCGCACCGAAGGAAAGTGCCCGGGGTGAAGCGCGCGTCGCGCTCACGCCTGAGAGCGCCCAACATATCCAGAAATTGGGCCACGAGTGCCTGATTGAAGCCGGCGCTGGTGAGGCGGCGGGCTTTAATGACGATGCTTATCGCAACGCGGGTGTCAGCGTGGTGGACGGCGCCGAAGCGCTCTGGCGCGACGCCGAGGTGGTCATTAAAGTCCGCGAACCGTCCGACGCGGAAGTGAAGCTACTGCGCGAAGGCCAGACCCTGATTACCTTCTTTTGGCCGGCGCAAAACGAGGCGCTGCTGGAGGCCTGCAAGGCCCAGGGTGCCACCGTGGTGGCGATGGACATGGTGCCGCGCATTTCGCGGGCCCAGAAAATGGACGCGCTGTCGTCCATGGCCAATATCGCGGGCTATCGTGCGGTGATTGAGGCGGGCAACAACTTTGGCCGCTTCTTCACCGGGCAGGTCACCGCCGCCGGCAAGGTACCGCCCGCCAAGGTGCTGGTGGTCGGCGCCGGCGTGGCAGGCCTGGCCGCGATTGGCACCGCCACCAGCCTGGGCGCCGTAGTGCGCGCCTTCGACGTGCGCCCCGAGGTGTCCGAACAGATCGAATCCATGGGCGCCGAGTTCCTGTTCCTCGATTTTGATGAAAGCCAGGACGGTTCCGAAAGCGGCGGTTACGCGGCGCCTTCGAGCCCCGAGTTCCGCGAGAAGCAGCTTGCCTGTTTCCGCGAGCAGGCGCCGGACGTGGATATCGTCATCACCACCGCGCTGATCCCCGGCAAGCCTGCCCCCAAGCTGTGGCTCGAGGACATGGTCGCCGAGATGAAACCCGGCTCAGTGATTATCGACCTGGCTGCCGAGAAGGGCGGCAACTGCGACCTGACCCAGCCGGACGAGCGGGTGGTGACCGATAACGGCGTGATCGTGGTGGGCTACACCGATTTTCCCTCGCGCATGGCCACCCAGTCGTCGCTGCTTTACGCCACCAATATCCGCCACATGTTGACCGATCTAACGCCTGAAAAAGACGGCGTGATTAACCACAACATGGACGACGATGTGATCCGTGGTGCCACCGTGACGCATCAAGGCGAGATCACCTTCCCGCCGCCGCCGCCCAAGGTGAAAGCGATTGGCGCGGCCAAACCCAAGAAGAAAGAGAAGGAGCCCACGCCGGAGGAGAAAAAGGCCGCTGAGCACGCGGCGTTCAAGGCGCAAACCAAGCGCCAGGTGGGTTTGTTGGCCGCAGGGGGCGCGCTGATGCTGCTGCTCGGCCAGGTGGCGCCGACCTCATTCATGCAGCATTTCATCGTGTTCGTGCTGGCCTGCTTCATCGGCTTCCAGGTGATCTGGAACGTCAGTCATTCGTTGCACACGCCCTTGATGGCCGTGACCAATGCGATTTCGGGCATCATCATTCTCGGCGCGATTTTGCAGATCGGCACGAGTAGCGTGATCGTGGGTATATTAGCCGCGATATCAGTGCTGATTGCGTCCATCAATATTGTGGGTGGCTTCCTGGTGACACGCCGGATGCTCGCCATGTTCCAAAAATCCTAAGCAGCGGAGAAACGATATGTTAGGTCAAGGATTCGTATCTGCTGCGGCGATCGCGGCGAGCGTTTTGTTCATCCTCTCGTTGGGGGGATTAAGTAACCAGGAAAAAGCCAAGCGAGCGGTGTGGTACGGCATCGTCGGCATGGCGGTTGCGGTCTTCTTTACCGCCTTTGGTCCAGGAATCGGTGGCTACTGGTGGCTGATCCCGATGATGATCATCGGCGCTGGCATCGGCGTTTACCTGGCGGGCAAGGTCGAGATGACCGAAATGCCCCAGCTGGTGGCCGCCCTGCACAGCTTTGTCGGCCTGGCGGCGGTGTTCGTCGCCTGGAGCGCGGACCTGGAGCGCCGCCGGGTAATGGCGGCGCAGGCAGCGGACGCCTCCATGGAGCAGTTCTCCGCCTTTGCAGCGCTGGTGGCTACGAAAGCGCCTGATGAGCTGATGTTCCTGCAAATCGAGGTGGTGTTTGCCATCTTTATCGGCGCGGTCACTTTCACAGGCTCGGTCGTCGCCTTCGGTAAGCTGGCGGGCAAGGTCGATGGCAAACCCCGTCAGCTGCCCGGTGGGCATATGCTCAACGCCGGGGCGGCGGCGGTGTCGCTGCTGCTGGCGATTCTGTACCTCAACGGCGCGGGCTTCTGGACGCTGATCCTGCTGGCGGCGCTTTCGTTCTTTATCGGCTACCACCTGATCATGGGCATTGGCGGGGCGGATATGCCGGTCGTGGTCTCCATGCTCAACAGCTACTCCGGCTGGGCAGCGGCGGCCGTCGGCTTTACGCTGTCGAACGACCTGCTGATCGTCACCGGCGCGCTGGTCGGCTCTTCCGGTGCGATTCTCTCCTACATCATGTGTAAGGCGATGAACCGTAATTTTGTGAGCGTCATTCTGGGTGGCTTTGGCGGTAGCAGTGGGCCGGCCGCCGAGATCGAAGGCGAGCAGGTGGCGATTGATGCGGGCGGTGTGGCAAGCGCCTTGAACGACGCCGACAGCGTGATTATCGTGCCGGGCTATGGCATGGCGGTGGCCCAGGCACAGAGTGCAGTGAGCGACCTGGTACGCAAGCTGCGCGCGGCGGGTAAAGAAGTGCGCTTTGGTATCCACCCCGTGGCGGGGCGTTTGCCGGGGCACATGAACGTGCTGCTGGCCGAGGCCAAGGTGCCCTACGATATCGTGCTGGAAATGGACGAAATCAATGATGATTTCGCTTCGACCGATGTGGTGATCGTGATTGGTTCCAACGACATCGTGAATCCGGCCGCCGAGGAAGACCCCAACAGCCCGATCGCCGGCATGCCGGTATTGAAGGTCTGGGAAGCCAAGCAGGTGTTTATCTGCAAGCGCGGCCAGGGCACCGGCTACTCGGGCATCGAGAACCCGCTGTTCTTCAAGGACAACAGCCGCATGTTCTACGGCGACGCCCGCGACAGCATCAACTCGCTATTGCCGTTGGTCGAATAGGCCGACTTACGCAGATAGCCATCAAGTACCTAGCCCGCGAACCATCGCGGGCTTTTTAGTGGTGTGCATGCCATCGACACGCCTACTATGGTCGTTAACCGCTTCTCTGTAGAGCACTCGTTACTATGAATCAACGCCCTGATCCCCGTGTGCTGCTGCGCCTGCTGGGATTGCTTCGCCCCTATCGTGTGCGGTTGGCCCTGGCGGGGCTGGCGCTGCTGTTGGCGTCGGGGAGTGTTCTGCTGCTGGGTAACGGGCTGCGACTGGTCATCGACCGTGGCTTTCTGGCGGCGAGCGATCAAGCGCTGGCCCAGACGCTTGGCTTGATGCTGGCCGTGGTAACGATGCTGGCGCTGGCGTCCGCGCTGCGCTACTACCAGGTGACCTGGATCGGCGAGCGGTTGGCGGCCGACCTGCGTCAGCGCGTGTTTGATCATTTGCTCACCCTTGAACCGAGCTTTTTCGAGAGCGCTAGCGACGGTCGCGCTGCCGGGGAAATCGCTTCGCGTCTAACCGCAGATACCAGCGTGCTGCAAAGCCTGTTCGGCTCGTCGGTATCGCTGGCACTGCGAAATCTGGTCATGCTGGTGGGTGCCGTGGTGCTCATGCTGGTGACCCAGCCGTGGCTGTCGGCGATGGTGCTGGTCGGGATTCCCGCCACGCTGCTGCCCATCGTGTGGTACGGCCGCCGGGTCAGGCGGCTTTCGCGCACCAGTCAGGACCGGGTCGCCGAGCTTGGCCGCTATGCCGAAGAAGCACTGAGCGGCATCCAGACGGTTCAGGCGTTTACCCACGAGCCGGTGGATCAAGCCCATTATGGCCAGCGCGTGGAGCAGGCGTTTGGCTCCGCCGTGGAGCGTACCCAGCAGCGTGCCTGGCTGACGGGCATCGCCATGCTGGTGGTATTCACCGCCGTGGGTTTGATGCTCTGGCAGGGCGGTCAGGCGGTGTTGGCCGGTACCATGAGCCCAGGCGAGCTATCGGCGTTTATTTTCTACGCCGTGTTGGCGGCAGGGGCGATTGCCACCCTGGCCGAAGTGGCAGGCGACGTGCAGCGTGCGGCGGGGGCGGCGGAGCGCCTGCTGGAGCTTCTCGATACCCAGCCCACTATCCAGTCGCCCGCGCAGCCGCAAGATCTACCCAGGCCATCGCAGGGTGATATTGCGCTGGAGAACGTCAGCTTCACCTACCCTGGCCGGGAAACCCCGGCGCTGGTTGACTTTGACCTGCATATTCAGCCGGGCGAACGGGTGGCCATTGTAGGGCCCTCGGGGGCGGGCAAAAGCACCTTGTTAGCCCTGTTGCTGCGTTTTTACGATCCAGACTTTGGGCGTGTCATCCTTGATGGCTACGATATTCGCACCCTGGAGCTCGAGGCCTTGCGCAGCGTCATGGGGCTGGTGGCGCAGGCGCCGGTGCTGTTCAGCGGCACGGTGGCCGAGAACCTGCGCTACGGCGACCCTCGGGCGAGCAGCGAAAAACTGTGCATGGCGGCCAAGGATGCCAGTGCACTGGACTTTATCGACGCACTTCCGCAAGGTTTCGAGACGCCCCTTGGCCCGGGAGGCGTGCAGCTTTCCGGCGGTCAACGCCAGCGCCTCGCCATCGCTCGGGCGCTGCTCAAAGACCCTGCCGTGCTGTTGCTGGATGAAGCCACCAGCGCGCTGGATGCGGAAAGCGAGCGGCTGGTCCAGCAGGCGCTGGACAGGCTGATGGTCGGGCGCACCAGTATCGTGATTGCCCACCGGCTGGCCACGGTGATCGCGGCGGATCGCCTGCTGGTGCTCGACGGCGGTCGGTTAGTGGCGGCGGGGACGCACCGCGAGCTGATCACGACCAGTGCGCTCTATCGCCATCTGGCCGCGTTGCAGTTTGGCGGTGAAACGTTATAAAACGGTAGCTGGATTAATACAGGAATTGCCATGTCGAGTTTTCTTCAACGGCTCCGCGCCGTCCAAGCCCCTTCGATCGGGCTTGGCTGTATGAACCTGTCCCACGGCTACGGTCAGCAAGTGCCCGAGGCGGACGCGCTGCGCGCCCTCGATGCGGCGTTCGATATGGGCTATCGCCACTTTGATACCGCCACGCTCTACGGCGCCACTGCCAACGAGACCCTGGTCGGTCGCGCGCTGAAAGGGAAGCGTGAGCAGGTGCTGCTGGCCAGCAAGTGCGGCATGGCGATTGACCCCGCCTCAGCCAAGCGGGTGATTGACGGGCACCCCGACACGCTACGTCGCCAGTGCAATGCCAGCCTGAAACGTCTACAAACCGATCATATCGACATCTATTACCTGCACCGTCTCGACCGTCAGGTGCCGATCGAGGAGAGCGTCGGGGCGCTGGGCCGCCTGGTGGAGGCCGGCAAGATCGGCGGCGTGGGGCTTTCCGAAATTTCCGCGGCGACGCTGCGCCGCGCGGTGACGGAATACCCGATTGCGGCCGTGCAGTCCGAATACTCGCTGTGGACGCGCAACCCCGAGATTGCCCTGCTTCAGGCCTGCCGGGAGACAGGTTCGGCGCTGGTGGCGTTCAGCCCGCTCGGGCGTGGCTTCTTGGCCGAGGCGATCAGTGACCCGGCGCGCTTGCCCGAGGGCGATATGCGCCGTCAGATGCCGCGCTTCAGTACCGACAATTTTGCTCATAACCGACGCTTGCTCGATGACGTCATTCGGCTCGCCAAGCGTCTGGGTGTCACCTCTGCCCAGCTGGCGCTGGCCTGGGTCAATGCCCAGGGCGCCGATGTCATTCCCATCCCCGGGTCCACGTCGATTGCCCACATGCGCGATAACCTGTCGGCCGAAACGCATTATCTGGACGCCGCGACCTGCCAACAGCTGACTGCGATGTTGACGCCTGAGCAAGTTGCGGGTGGGCGCTATAGCGACGCTCAGCAGGCCGATATCGACACTGAAGAGTTTACGGTCAACCGCTAATCGGGCGTGCCTGACGGGTAAACCCGTATTGCTTATAGGTCCAAGCTATTAAATCAGTGATTAAATGCAAATTGAGACTATGGTGATAGTGGTCTAAAACGTTAAATAGAAAAATGTGGTGTTCGCGGGGTCACCCAAGGCTAGCGAGCACCCGCCGATGGTCGTGCTGGTACTTGCCAGCGACGAAAGCAATTGAGGGGAGAGAAATATGAGCGGCAAATGTCCGGTAATGCACGGTGGCAACACCTCCGCAGGCACCTCCAATAAGGATTGGTGGCCGGAGGGTATCAACCTGGATATCCTGCATCAGCAAGACCGCAAATCCGACCCGATGGGCGCCGACTTTAACTATCGGGAAGAAGTCAGAAAGCTCGACTTCGATGCGCTAAAGCAGGACGTCCACGCGCTAATGACCGACAGCCAGCCCTGGTGGCCGGCCGACTGGGGGCATTACGGCGGCCTGATGATCCGTCTGGCCTGGCACGCCGCGGGCACTTACCGCATTGCCGACGGTCGTGGCGGCGGTGGCACCGGTAATCAGCGTTTTGCGCCGCTGAACTCCTGGCCGGATAACACCAGTCTTGATAAGGCCCGTCGTCTGCTGTGGCCGATCAAGAAAAAGTACGGCAACAAACTCAGCTGGGCCGACCTGTTCATTCTTGCAGGTACGGTTGCCTACGAATCCATGGGGCTTCCAGCTTACGGGTTCTCCTTCGGCCGCGTCGATATCTGGGAGCCGGAAAAAGACATCTATTGGGGCGATGAGAAAGAGTGGTTGGCACCTTCCGACGAACGTTACGACGATGTCGATCAGCCCGAAACCATGGAAAATCCGCTGGCGGCCGTCCAGATGGGGCTTATCTACGTTAACCCCGAAGGCGTCAACGGCCAGCCCGATCCGCTGAAAACCGGTCAGCACATTCGTGAAACCTTCGCCCGTATGGCGATGAACGACGAAGAAACCGCCGCCTTGACCGCCGGTGGTCACACCGTAGGCAAGTGCCACGGTAACGGCGATGCGGCTGCGCTGAGCGCCGAGCCGGAAGCATCCGACGTCGAGAGCCAGGGCTTTGGCTGGAACAACCCGCACATGGACGGCAAAGCAAGCAACGCCGTCACCTCCGGTATCGAAGGCGCCTGGACGACCAATCCGACCCAGTTCGACATGGGGTACTTTGACCTGTTGTTTGGCTACGAGTGGGAACTCAAGAAAAGCCCTGCCGGTGCGAACCAGTGGGAGCCGATCAACATCAAGGAAGAAGACAAGCCGGTCGATGCCAGCGATCCGTCCATCCGCCACAATCCGATCATGACCGATGCGGACATGGCGATGAAGATGGATCCGACCTACCGGTCATACTGTGAAAAATTCATGGCCGACCCGGAGTACTTCAAGCAGACTTTCGCCAAGGCGTGGTTCAAGCTGACCCACCGCGATCTGGGTCCCAAGTCGCGCTATATCGGCCCGGAAGTGCCCGACGAAGACCTGATCTGGCAGGATCCGATTCCGGCGGGTAACACCGATTACTCCATCGAGAAGGTCAAAAAGCAGATTGCCGAAAGTGGCCTGAGCATCAGTGACATGATCACCACCGCCTGGGACAGCGCGCGTACCTATCGCGGCTCTGACATGCGCGGCGGTGCCAACGGTGCCCGCATCCGCCTGGCACCCCAGAAAGACTGGGCGGGCAACGAGCCCAAGCGTCTGGCCAAGGTACTGGCGGTGTACGAAAAAATCTCGGCTGCATCAGGTGCCAGCATTGCCGACGTGATCGTGCTGGGCGGCAGCGTAGGTATCGAGAAAGCGGCCAAAGCCGCCGGCTACGAGATCCTTGTGCCCTTCACGCCGGGACGCGGCGACGCGACCGACGAGATGACCGATGCCGATTCCTTCGCGCCGCTGGAACCGCTGGCCGATGGTTTCCGCAACTGGCAGAAGAAAGACTACGTGGTGAAGCCGGAAGAAATGCTGCTTGACCGCGCCCAGTTGATGGGGCTGACCGGTCCGGAACTGACCGTACTGGTCGGCGGTATGCGCGTCCTGGGCACCAACCATGGTGGCAACAAGCACGGCGTCTTTACCGACCGCGAAGGCCAGTTGACCAACGATTTCTTCGTCAACCTGACCGATATGGGTAACGCCTGGAAGCCAGCGGGCAACAACGTCTACGAGATCCGCGACCGTCAAACCGACGCCGTCAAGTGGACGGCCTCGCGCGTTGACCTGGTGTTCGGGTCCAACTCGCTGCTGCGTTCCTACGCGGAAGTCTACGCCCAGGACGACAACGCCGAGAAGTTCGTTAAAGACTTCGTCGCCGCCTGGACAAAAGTGATGAACGCGGATCGCTTCGACCTTATCGTCTAAGTGACCCCGTGATCGATAAGGGCGCTGCCTGATGGCAGCGCCCTTTTTTTGTCGCCGCGTTTTGTCGCTCAGGACTGGCTAGGCCGTTACGTCCAGCGCCGGTATGCGCAGCAGCTGGCGAAGCTGCGGCAGTCGCTCTTCCAGCAAGTCTGCCAGGGTGTAGCGGTCCAGCACCGCAAAAAATGCCTCCAGGGCATCGTTGAGCACCGGCGGAAGACGGCAGGCGGGGGTGATCACGCAGGCGTTTTTATCGCGAAAGCACTCCACCAGGCCAAATTCGGGTTCGGTATCGCGCACCAGCGCGCCCAGCCGGATAGTGGCCGGGTCGCGCTTCAGCCACAGGCCGCCGTTTTTGCCGCGCAGGGCGGTGAGATAGCCTTTTTGATTGAGCTCCTGGACGATCTTCATCACGTGATGACGCGAGACGTTATAGGTCGAGGCGATTTCGTCGATCGTCGCGCGCTCCTCACCTTTCACTGCCAGGTATAGCAGCACGCGAATGGAGTAATCGGTAAAACTGGTCAGGTGCATAAGCAGTCCGCGCGGGTCGAATGGCTCAAACCATCATTGTACGGTGAATCGGGACCAAGGCGAAGCGCGTCCAGGACGTGTTTCAACGCGGGGGAGTCGAGCGCTGTGGCAGATTGTCGCTATGGATTGGCGGGCATATTTAAAGATGTATTATAGATACTACTTTAATAAAAAGACACGTCGTATCACCCAATCCGCGAGGCTCACCATGCTGACTCAAGACCAAGAAGCGTTAATTGCCGCCACCGCTCCCGTCGTGGCGGAACACTTGAATACCATCACCCAGCGTTTTTACCCGCTGATGTTTGAGCGCTACCCGAGCGTGAAGCCACTGTTCAATCAGGTGCACCAGCAAAATGGTGCGCAACCAAGGGCGTTGGCAGGCGCGGTGTTGGCTTACGTGGGGATTCGTCAGGACCCGGCCAAAGCGCGCCAAACACTCGAAACGGTCGTCAATAAGCACGTGTCGCTGGGCATCGAGCCCTATCAATACCCGATTGTCGGTGAGTGCCTGATGATGGCGATCGGCGAGGTATTGGGCGACGCCGTCACCCCCGAAATCGCCGATGCATGGAGCGCGCTGTACCAGGAATTAGCCGACCTGCTGATCGACCTGGAAGAAAAACGCTACCAGGAATTTGAACAGCGTGAGGGTGGCTGGCGGGGTACGCGGCGCTTCCATGTGGCGGCTAGTCAGCAGGAAAGCGCGGTAATTCGCTCGTTTATCCTGGAGCCCGAAGACGGCGGTCCGGTGGCTGAGCATGCCCCTGGCCAGTATATCGGCGTCAAGGTGACTATCGACGGCGAGCCGGTGCATCGTCACTACAGCCTGTCGGCAACGCCCAACGGTCGGGCCTATCGGCTGTCTATCAAGCGCGAAAGCGACGGTCGCGTCAGCCGATACTTCCACGACCAGCTAGCCAATGGCGGGGTGGTCGAGCTGCTTCCCCCGGCGGGCGAGATGACGCTGGTACCCGGCGACGCCCCGCTGATGTTGATCAGCGGCGGTGTGGGCCAGACCCCGCTGCTGCCGATGGCCAAACAGGCGCTTGGCCAGGGGCGTCGGGTAGTTTACCTGCACGCGGCACAAACCCCCGAGTATTGGGCGTTCGCCGATGAACTGCGCGCGCTTGAAAAGGCTTACCCAGAACAGTTCAAACTGGTCACCGTGTTTGAACAAAGCGACGCCGGCGATCATCAAGGGCGCATTAATCAGGCGCTATTGGCCGACTATTTACCCGAAGGCGCGCACTGCTACTTTGTCGGCCCCCACGGCATGATGGAAGCCGTCGAGCAGGCGCTGAAACAGCTGGGCGTGGCGGACTCGCACCGTCACTACGAGCACTTCGGGCCTGCCATGCCCCTTAATGCGGTCAGCGCTGCCTAGGTGGCCGCCCACTGGGCATGTTGCCGACGGTAGTCGGCCTGGGCGTGGCTGGCGCTGACCGGTGTCAGCCACACCTCGGTGCCGGGCAGGCATTGCGCCAGCGCCGCGCAGGCGCTCGGCGTCAATGCCCCCAGGCGCGGGTAGCCGCCAATGGTCTGGCGGTCGTTCATCAACACGATGGGCTGACCGTCCGGGGGCACCTGCACCGCCCCGAGCGGTATGCCTTCCGAAATGATGCCGGTCAGGGTTCCGCTGAGCACCGGGCCGGTTAAACGAACGCCCATGCGGTCGGCGCGGTTATCGACCTGCCAGGGCGTATTGAACGCCTGATAAAGGCTGCGGCCGGAAAAGCTGGCGACCTGGGAGCCCAGTACCACGGGCAGGCGACAGCCGGACGTCGGCATCACCGGCCCAACCCCATCAGGCAGCGTGCGCGATGAATGGTCGTTGCCCTGCCAGGTTAAACGCTCGCCCGCCTTGAGTGGCTGGCCGTCTTCGTTGAGGCCGCCCAGCTGCTCGCGCGCGGTGCAGGCGCGGCTGCCCAGCACCTCGGGAGCGTTGAGCCCGCCGGGAAACGCCAGATAAGCACGCAAACCGTGACGTGGCTGCTGAAACACCAGCTGCTGCCCTGCGCGCAGCGTAAAGCTGGCGTTCGGCGCCAGCGGTTGGTCGTCCACCGTCGCGGCTAAATCGGCACCGGTGAGCGCCAGCCGGACATCGCCGTGGGCGACGAGCGTCAGGCCGCCGCCCATGACGATTTCCAGCGCCGCGCTGTTCAGCGGGTTGCCCAATAGCCAGTTGGCCCAGTTAAACGCGATCCAGTCGGCGGCGCCGCCTTGAGTCACGCCCAAATGGCCGACGCCGAAGCGACCGGCATCCTGAATCAGCGCCAGGGGGCCTGCTTGTTTGACCTCCAACATGGCTTGGCTCACGGGCGTTCCTCCATCGGCGTGGTATCGCCGCCCTGGTCCTCGAACTCGGTGCGGGAAATCGACCGAAAGCGCACGCTATCGCCGGGACGCAATAACGGCTCGCCGCGTTTGGCGTGTTCAAATAGCGGCACGGCGGTGCGCCCCAGCAGGTTCCAGCCGCCGGGCGAGGGCAGCGGGTAAATCGCCGTTTGGCGATCGGCGATGCCGACACTTCCCGCAGCCACATGACGCCTCGGGGTCGTCAGGCGCGGGGTGGCAATGGCGTCATCCACCAACCCCATGAAGCCGTATCCCGGCGCAAACCCCAGCGCGAACACGCAGTACTCGTCCTGACAGTGCTGGTCGATAAGCTCGGCGATGCTCATGCCCGCGCGCTTGGCCACCCGCGCAAGGTCCGGCCCGACGCTTTCGTCATACCACACGGGAATCTCATGGCGTTGGCCTTGCCGGGTATCGGCGGGCGTTAGGTCGGCCAGGGCGTCTCGAACGTGTGCCAGAGCTTCCGCGTGGCTGAGCTGGCGGCAGTCGTAGTGCAGCAATAGCGTGGTGTAGGACGGCAGCAGGTCGACCAGCGTCTCGCCAAAGGCATCGCGCAGCGCATGGTCGGCGGCCAGTATCCAGGCCATGTTGGAAACGTCGATGGTATCGAACAGGCGCACCATCAAGGCTTCCATCCCGGCGGTTTCAATGCATCGTTTTTCAATACGTCGTTTCACGCCGACTCCAGGTCGTTGAACGCCTCGCGAATGGCGCGCACCGCGGCCACCGATTCGGGATTGTCGCCGTGCACGCAGAGCGTGTCGCAAGGCAGCGTCAGCGAGGTGCCGTCGCGGGCGGTAAGCGGCTCGCCCCTGGCCAGCATGACCGCCTGATCAACGATGGTGGTCTGGTCGTGGTGGACCGCGTCGGGAAGCCGCCGCGACGCCAGGTGGCCGTTGGCTTCATAGGCGCGGTCGGCAAAGGTTTCAAACCAGATGGTGAGGCCCAGCTTGTCGGCCAGCTCGCGATGGGGTTCAGGGCTGGCGGTGGCCATCACCATCAGCGGCAGACGGGCATCGAAGGCGCGCACCGCGCGCATTACCCCTTCGAGCAGCGCCGGGTTGGCGGCCATATCGTTGTACATGGCACCGTGGGGTTTGACATAGCTGAGCTGGGTGCCCTCCGCCTGGCAGATACCCGCCAGGGCGCCCATTTGATAGAGCACCATATCCTCGACTTCGCCGGGCGAACAGGCCATGGAGCGGCGGCCGAATCCCATCAAATCCGGGTAGCCCGGGTGCGCGCCGATACGCACCTTGTGCTTGGCCGCCAGCCTGACCGTTCGGCGCATGACGTGCGGGTCGGAGGCGTGATAGCCGCAGGCGATGTTGGCGCAATCGACATGGGGCATGACCTCGTCGTCCAGGCCGATCGACCAGTTGCCAAAACTCTCGCCCATATCGCAGTTGAGTAGCGGAAGGGTCATGGGGCCTCCTGTTGTTATTCACGCGCCTGTCGAGCGACGAATTAGCACGTCATCGAATCTCTATTCACTATATGGACGGGGTGCCGTCCCTGCCAGGCGTTTTGGGCGTCGCCAAGGGTATCGTGCTGTTATGCCGTGGAAAAAGGGTTGACGCACAAGCACTGTAAGATTATCAACGACACTACGCTATAGCTTAAAGGTGATGAAAAAGCACCGCCTACGTCAAGCTCGCAATAATATGACGCAACATCACAATATCGATATGAGGGCTTTTGATTATGCGTACGTCCATTGCAACACCACTTATTTTAGCCACAGCGTGCAGCCTCGCCGCGTCTGCCCAGGCCGCCGAATGGACAATGGCAACGCCTTATGGCGACGCCAGTTTCCATACTAAAAACACCAAACAATTTGCCGAAGATGTCGCCGAGGCAACCGATGATGAGTTGACCATCAACGTGCAAAGCGGGGGCTCCCTCGTGTCCCACGGTGAGATCAAGCCATCGGTGCGCCGCGGTACCATCGATGCGGGGGAAGTATTCCTCTCGGTACTCTCCAATGACGACCCGATTTTTGAGGTCGATACCCTGCCCGGCGTTGCTGGTGGCTACGATGAGGCCTACGCGCTTTGGGAAGCGACCAAACCAATGATTACCGAGCTGTTCGAGGAAGAAGGTTTGATTCCGCTTTACGCGGTTGCCTGGCCTGCCCAGGGCATATACACCGACGAGGAATTGAGCGATCCAGAGCAGTTCGACGGTTTGCGCGTGCGTGCGCCCAACATCAATACTCAACGGTTTATCGAAAACCTGGGTGGCAGCCCTACCGAAACGGAAGAGTCGGACATTCCTACGGCGTTTAGCACTGGCCGTGTAGATGCCATGATTACATCAAGCTCCACGGGCAACTCAATGTCGGCCTGGGACTATGTCTCGCATTACACCGATGCCAACCTGTGGCTGCCGAAAAATATCGTGTTTATCAGCCAGCGCAGCTTTGATGCATTGGATGAAGATACCCAGGAAGCGCTGTTAGAGGCGGCTGAAAAAGCTGAAGAACGTGGCTGGGAAATGAGCCGTGAAGACAACGAAGCCAGTCTTGCCAAGCTTGAAGAAGAAGGCATTACCGTTGCTGAGCCAAACGATGCCGTCTCTGAAGCGTTGCAGGAAGCAGGCGATGAGCTGTTCGCTGATTGGGAATCGCGCGCCGATGACCAAGCCAAGGAAGCACTTGAGTCTTACCGTGACCAGCTCGACGATTGAGGCACCCATCAAGCGGTGCAGGGGGCTACCCTTGCACCGCTTTGCGCGTAAGAGGCCGAAGCCATGACATTCAAATTCGATAAGCTCTATCGGCTGGGCGCTTGGGGGGCTGCGCTTTGCATGATAGCGATTTGCTCGCTGATAGCGTTTCAGGTGTTTTTTCGCATGGTCGATGCACTGTTAGTGATGGCGGGTATCGCACGGCTAAACATTAGCATTACTGGCGTCTCTGAAATGGCGTCTTACCTGCTGGTGGGCGCTACATTCTTGGGGTTGGCGTATACCTTCGTTCACCATGCGCATATACGCATGACACTGGTGATTTCACGTTTGCCCTCGGCGTTACGGGTGTGGTTCGAGGTATTTGGCTTGATCGTTGCCATTACGCTAAGCCTATTGCTTTGCTACGGACTGATTGCGTTGGCCCGCGAGAGCCTGGCGTATAACGATGTCTCCTCAGGTTTTATGTCGATTCCATTGTGGATCCCGCAAACCGTGCTGGCCACCAGCGTTGCCTTGCTGTGTCTGGCGTTGATTGAGGCGCTGCTGATGGCGTTGCGCATTGCGGCCCAGGATCCTTCGCGTTTTCGTGAGGTAATGGCCCGCGATGAGCGCGACGAACCCTGACCCTCATTTTGTTGGAGACACCTCGTGCTATTACTTAGCGTAGTCACCATTTCAACCCTGCTTGTGCTGTTGGGCAGCGGCGTCTGGATCGCCTTTGCGCTGATTGGCACCGCCTGGATGGCGCTGGCCATGTTCAGCTCTTTTGAGCCCGGCCCGGTGCTTGCGTCTGACTTCTGGGGCGCAAGTTACGGGTGGGATCTCACCGCGTTGCCGATGTTTATCTGGATGGGGGAGATACTGTTCCGCTCGGGGCTTGCCGACAACATGTTTCGTGGGCTTTCGCCCTGGCTAAATCGTTTCCCCGGACGTTTGCTGCACACCAATATTATCGGCAGCGGTATGTTCGCGGCGGTTTGCGGTTCGTCGGCGGCCACCTGTGCCACCGTAGGCAAGATGACCCTGCCGGAGCTTGAGCGGCGCGGCTACGACAGCAACATGGCGATTGGTACCCTGGCGAGCGCCTCGACGCTTGGGCTGCTGATTCCGCCGTCTATCGTGCTCATCGTCTACGGCGTGGTGACCGAGCAATCCATCTCACGACTTTTCATGGCGGGGATTGGCCCGGGTATCATGATCCTGGCGCTGTTCATGGGGTATCTGGTGCTGTGGTCACTGCTCAAGGGAAATCGCGCCGGACTCACCGGCGAAGATGAATCGAGCATGAGCTTTGCCGAAAAGCTGCGTAACACCTGGTCGCTGATTCCCATCCTGCTGCTGATCGGTGGGATTATCATATCCATCTACGGCGGCCTGGCGTCGCCCACCGAGGCGGCGGCGGTGGGGGTCGTACTGTCGATGATCATCGCCCGCTGGAACGGCCACTTCAATCGCGAGATCTTTCACGACTCGCTTTTCGCGGCAGTGCGCACGGCGTGCATGATTGCTTTTATTATCGCTGGGGCGTCGTTTCTTACCTCGGCCATGGGCTTTACCCAGGTGCCGATGAAACTGGCGCAGGCGATTGGTGAGATGGGGCTGTCGCCGACGATGCTGCTGGTCGCGCTGACGGTGCTGTTACTGGTGATGGGCTGTTTTCTGGACGGTATCTCGCTGATTTTGCTGGTGACGGCGATCATCATGCCGCTGGTGGAAACCGCCGGTTTTGACCTCATCTGGTTCGGCATCTACCTGGTGATCGTCGTCGAGATGTCGCAGATTACTCCGCCCGTAGGCTTCAATCTGTTTGTGATACAGGGGCTTACCGGGAAGGATATCTTGACCATCACCAAGGCAACGCTGCCGTTCTTTCTACTGATGCTGGTGGCGGTGGCCTTGATGCACCTGTTCCCCAACATTGCGCTGTATTTACCCTACGCGATGAATCGTTGACCCTGGTATGCGGCGGTCCCAAGGATCGCCGCGGGTTTCAGGCAACGTCTAATGCCCGTACATCGAGATGCCGCCGCGGCCGTTGCGTTTGATGAAATACATGCTCTGGTCGGCGGCATCGATGAGTTCGCGGCCGTTGCCAAAACCGCCGTCACTCAGGCAGGCGATGCCGATCGACACGGAGACGAAAAGCTCGCGCCCATCGATCGTCTCCATGGGCGTTTCCGCCAGACGCTTGGCGATACGCTGGGCGAAGCGCTGAGCGCCCTTGGCGGACTCGTCGGGCAGAATGATCAGGAATTCTTCGCCGCCGTAACGCCCGGCGAGATCGCCTTCGCGAACCAGCGATCCCAGCACATGGCCGAAGCGCTCAAGCACCCGGTCACCGGTTTGATGGCCGAAGCGATCATTGAGCTTTTTGAAGTGGTCAAGATCGATAAACACCACCGACATGGTGCGGTCCTGCTCCCGGCACAGCTCAAAGCGCATATGCAGCTGCTCTTCAAGCCAGGCGCGGTTGGCAAGCCCGGTGAGCGTATCCCGGCGGCTGCGTTCTTCCAGCTCGGTCTGGCGTTGGCGAAGGTTATCAAGTTCCTGCTGCTGGGCGTCCAGGCGGGCGTTGAGGGACAGCGTCTGCTGGAAAAGCAGCTGCTGGGCCTGAATGACCAGCGCCTCATGATCGTGCGCTGATGGCAGGGTGAGGTCGAATAAGTCGGCAAGCGGTGGCAGCTGATGTTGCACGGTGCTTAACAGGTCGCTGAGTGAGATCGTAGGGGTGATGTCCAGCGGCTCCAGCTTGCGGAGGAGCACGGCGAGCGACTGGCTGGGGTTGGATGACATCCATGCATCGGCAATCGGCCCCGACAGGCGCAGGCATAACAAGTGCATGCCATCCCGGGTGCTGATCTCGCCGTGACTGTCGCTGATCGCCTGGGCCAGGGAGGCCGGTACCCCCCATCTCGCTGCCAGCCAGCCGCCCACCGTTGGATGGTCGCAGCCAAAACGCGTGCGTTCTCCATCGCTGATTTGTGAGTGTGAAAGCGGGGCCGTGACGTAAAGCTCCTGGGCATCGCGGGGATATACTGCCAGCAGGGCCAGCATGCCGATGTCCTGCAACAGCGCCGCAGTGAACACAAAATTCGACTGGTCGGGGCAGAGCCGTTCGGCGAGGTAGCGTGCCGCCAGCGCAGACACGATGGAGCGCCCCCAGATACATTGAACCTGATCATCCGCGCGGCGGTCACGCCAGAGGCTGAAGCTCATTACGGCTGCCAAGGTGGCATCCAGACCAAGGCGCGATGTGGCCTCCAGGCATGAATGCGTCTCTGTGTGATTGCGCGCATAAAATGCGCTGTTGGCAATCGAAATCAGCCTCAGCGTCAGCGCCGGGTCTTGCTCAATGGCATGGGCGTAATCATTCAACGTGGCATCGGGGAAGCCTGCGACTTCAAGCACGCGGATAGCAACCATTGGCAGTGACGGCAGCTTGGCGCACTGGGTCAAGTCACTCTGCAGAAAGTCCGGCAGGGCCGGTGTGGCCAAGTACTGTGTGTTATCGCTAACGATCATGCCCGTCATGTCGGCTCCCTTTTATTCTCCCAGCTTAATGGGCCGGTTGCTTTTTTTCATCTTATATTGTTAGAAGTTCGGCTAATACCTTTGGTGAGGAACTAAGCTTTAGCTAAACGTTTATTGGGAGATGCTTCACCGTCAGGGCACTTCCAGATAAGCTGCTTTAAAAGGGACAGCGAGACAACCAATGCAGACGGGGATCGAAGCAGCCGATACGTTTCGGCAGTTGGCGGAAGGAATGGGGCAAACGGGCACCCCCCACTTTTACCCCACGCTGGTCAAGCGACTGGCCAAGCTGCTGGGCGTGGACCACGTCCTGGTGGCCCGCGTCAATGCGGGCGACGTTGCCCATGACGACTTGCCGCGAAACGTGGCTGAAACGCTGGCGGTCTGGTCTAACGGCCGGCATCTGCCCAACGTGACCTATCCGTTGGCCGGCACTCCCTGTGAGGGCGTGGTGGGTCGTGAACCGTGCCTGTACCCCTGCAACGTCCAGCAGCGTTTTCCCGACGACCACATGCTCTCGGAACTGGGCGCCGAAAGCTATATGGGCATGCCGTTGTTCGCCGCCGACGGCACGCCCATTGGCTTATTGGCGCTGCTGAAAAACTCGCTGATGTCGGTGGATGGGCACACCCGCGAAGTGCTGAGTATCGTGGCCGCTCAGGCCGGCGCCGAGCTGGGGCGCCAGCAGGCAGAGGCGGCCCTCAAGGCCAGCGAGGCCGTGGCGCGGGAAAGTGAGCGCCGCCTGGATACGCTGCTCAATCATCTACCGGGGATGGCCTATCGCTGTCTCGACGATGCCCATTGGACCATGCAGCTGGTCAGTCAGGGCGCTTACCGGCTCACCGGCTATCACCCCGATGAGCTGGTGGATAACCATCGGATCAGCTTTGCCGAGCTGATACATGCCGATGACGTCGCGCGCGTCTCGGATGAGACGAAGACGGCTATCGATGACAAACACCCCTACCAGGTGGTCTACCGGTTGTATCATCGTGACGGTCGTGTGCGCTGGATGTGGGAGCAGGGTCAGGCGGTGTTTGATGACACGGGCGAGGTGGTCTGCCTGGAAGGATTTATTACCGATGTGACCGAAAGCCAGGAAGCGCAGCGGGTTCAGCAGGCGGTCATGCAGGTCGCGTCGACGGTTACCTCGCGCGTCGGTGACGATTACTTCCAGCAACTGATCGACACGCTGGTCGAGTTGCTGGACGCTGACAGCGGCTTTATCGCACTGCTCAATCGCACCCAGGACGACACCCACCAGGGCGTCTCTGCCACCATCAGCACGGTGAGCGTCATCGCTGACGGGAAGCCCCTGAGTAACCAGACCTTTTTATTGGCCGGGTCGCCTTGCGAGCAGGTCGTCAATCGCCGTGAGGCGGTGTCCCACTTGGGCCACTACACGCCGATCCCCGGGAAGGCGTTTCAAGCCCAGGCCTGGATAGGCCGGCGCCTGGACAACGCTGAGGGCGATGCGATTGGCGTGATGATGGTGTTCTACCGTGAACCGCTGAGTACCAACGCCTTTGCAACCTCCGTACTGCGTATTCTGTCCACCGGCGCCGCGGCGGAATTGGAGCGGCGGCGCGACCAGCGTCGCATGCATCAGCTAGCGTACGTTGACGGCACCACCGGGCTTTCGAACCGCGCGCGCTTTATGGAGATCCACGCCAAGATGCTGCGCGACGCTGCCCGGCGGCATCAGTCGCTGAGCTTGATTCTGCTCGATATTCGCCGCTTTAAAGAAATCAATGACACCCATGGTCACCAGGTGGGCGACGAACTGCTGTCGACGATTGCCGGACGCCTGCAGCACGTGATTCCGGATGGCGGCTTTCTGGCCCGTCTTTCCGGTGATGAGTTCGCGATTCTGCTGGCCAATCCTAGCGAGGCGCAATTGTCAGCCACGCTTGCCGACCTGCGCGGTGCGGTCGGCAAGACGATTCAACTGGAGCATAACGCGTTCAACCTGCAGGTCAGCATGGGCTTTGCCCGCTATCCCAGCGATGCGTCAGTAGCGGAGGAGCTGTTCAAGGCGGCCAGTATTGCGCTGCACTTCGCCAAGCGTGACGGTATCGTCTGTCCGTTCAGCCACGACATGATGCATCACCAGCGTCGCCGTCAAAAGATGGCGGAGCGGCTGCATCAGGCGCTGGTTGAAAACCGTCTGGCGCTGTATTTCCAGCCCCAGGTCAACCTGGAAACCGGCCAGCTGACCGGCGCTGAGGCGCTGTGCCGCTGGTACGATGCCGACTGGGGGTGGGTCAGCCCCGGCGAGTTTATTCCCCTGGCCGAAGAACGCGGGCTGATTCGTGTGCTGGGCGATTGGGTGCTGGCCGAGGCCGCCCGGCAGCTACGCGAATGGCAATACCAGGGGATGGCCTTGCCGGGACGGCTATCCATCAACATTGCCGCCCAGCAGTTTGCCGACCCGCAATTGGCGCAGCATATTGCCGAGCTGACCCAAGGCGTGCCCGCCTCTGCGTTGGCGCTGGAATTGACCGAGAGCGACTTCATGCGTAACCCCGACCAGGCGGTCGAGATAACCCTGGCGATGCGGACTGCCGGTTATGCCTTGTATATCGATGATTTCGGTACCGGATATTCATCGCTTGCCTATCTGCGGCGGTTTGCCGCCGACGCATTGAAAATCGATATCTCGTTCGTGCGCGAAATGCTCGACAACCAGCATGACCGTGCCATTGTACAAACCATTATCGCCATGGCCGACGCCCTGGGCATGAAAACCCTGGCGGAAGGAGTCGAGCACCAGGCCCAGGCCACGCTGCTGGCCGAAATGGGGTGCCTTGAAGCGCAGGGATTCCTGTTTGGCCGGCCAAAACCGGCCAATGAGTTTGCGGCGGCGTGGCTGCTACGCTAAAGGGCTGTTACTGCCAGGTTCACCAACCTCATCGGAGTTTGACTATGCGTGTTCTGTTTACCGGCGGCAGCGGCAAGGCTGGCCGCTACGCCACGGCTTATCTGCGCGACCAGGGCCATCGCGTCACCAATCTGGATTGGGTGACATCAGATGTGCCCGGCATCACCACCCTGAAAACCGACCTGACCGATGCGGGGCAGGTGTTCAATGCGTGCCACGCCTACGCAGGGGTCGACGAGCTGGAACCGGGCACCGGCGTGCCGCGTTACGATGCCATTGTCCACTTCGCCGCCATCCCGGCGATTCTCCACCGTCCGGACAATGAAACCTACCGCATCAATACGTTGAGCACCTACAACGTGCTGGATGCGGCCACCAAGCTGGGCATTCCCAAGGTTATCTTCGCGTCCAGCGAGACGACATACGGCATCTGCTTTGCCGACGGCGAAAAACAACCGGACTATCTGCCCATCGATGAAGATCACCCCACCGTGCCTCAGGACAGCTACGCCATGAGCAAGGTGGTCAACGAAGTCACCGCGCGCTCCTTTCAGGCACGTTCGGGCATCGACATCTACGGGCTGCGCATCAACAACGTCATCGAGCCTCACGAATACCGCCAGGACTTCCCGGCGTACCTGGATGATCCTGCGCTGCGTCGTCGCAACATCTTCGCCTATATCGATGCCCGCGATCTCGGTCAGATGGTCGACTGCTGCCTGAAGACGGATGGCCTGGGGTATCAGGTATTCAACGTCGCCAATGAGGATTTGTCGGTAGGCCTGACCAGCGCCCAGGTCATTGAGCGCTTCTACAAAGGGGTGCCGGTTCGCCGCGAAATGGGTGAGTTCGAGACGTTCTACAGTATCGACAAGGCACGCCGCCTGGTCGGTTTCGCGCCACGCCACGCCTGGCGGGAGGAGCTAGCGGCGTCTGACAGTTAGCTCTAGAGGGGAAGCCAGCAGGTCAGCGGCTATCCTGCTATACCGCCTGATAGATCAGATTAAAGCCGACCAAAAACATGGCCAGAATTACCAGGCGGTAAAACAATGCTTCGTTGACGCGGCTTTGCAGCCACAGGCCGTTGCGCACGCCGATCCAGGCGATGGGCACCAGCACCAGCGAAGCCCAGGCGCTGGTCACGTTAATCTCGCCAAGCCACATGTACGGCGCCAGCTTGATCACGTTGACCACGGCAAAGGTGACGGCGCAGGTGGCGATAAAGGTCTCTTTCGACAGCTTACGCGGCAGCAGGTACACGTTCAGCGGCGGTGCCCCCGCATGGGCCATAAAGCTGGTAAACCCGCAGACGCTCGCCGCAGGCAACGCCCAGCGGGCGGAAATCGGCTTCTTGGCGACGGGTTTCAGCAGCATATAGGTGGCGAATAGCAAGGTGATCACGCCGAGCGTCAGGCGCAAGCCCTGCTCACTCAGGCTGTCGAACAGCAGCGTCCCTACCGCCACCCCGATAAACAGCCCCGGCACAAAGCGCCATACCTCGGCCACCGCTTGCCTGCCCCACCACGCCTTCACCGCAAAGACATCCATTACCAGTAACAACGGTAATAAAAGGCCCGCTGCCTGCGCCGGGCTGATCGCCAGCGCCATCAACGGCACCGACAGCGTGCCGAAACCACCCGCAAAGCCGCCTTTGGAAACGCCGGTCAGGTAGACCGAAAACACGATCAGCAGCCAGGCAATGAGGGAGTAGTCGGGGAGCATGGGGGCCTCCAGCTATTAAAAAAGAGTCACGCACAAAAAAGCCCCGCAGCAGCGGGGCCAGTTAGCATAGCATTAGATAACCGTTAGCGGGCGAAGAGTGGGCGGTGTTGAGGGAATCAAACCTGTTCAGGCCTTGCCCAGAATCCAAGCGTCGGCTGATAGGAAAAGGTCACAGAATAATCAGCGTCGCCAGCCCCAGGAACGACAAAAACCCCACCACATCGGTGACGGTGGTGAGAATCACCGCGCCGGATAACGCGGGGTCAATCTGCATTTTTTTCAATACCATGGGGATTAATACGCCGGATAGGTTGGCCACGCTCATGTTGATAAAGATGGCCAGGGTGATCACCAGCGTAATCATGGCATCGCTAAACCAGATATGGGCAATCAAGCCTACGACCAACGCCCAGACCAGACCGTTGCTCATGCCCACCCAGGTTTCCTTGTTATACAGCCAACGCACGTTGTTGCCCGCGAGCTGGCCCAGCGCCAGGCCGCGAATGACGACGGTGAGGGTCTGGCTGCCAGCAATCCCTCCCATGCTGGCGACCACCGGCATCAAAATGGCCAGCGCCACAATTTGATCCAATGCCGCTTCAAACTGACCGATAACGAACGCAGCTAAAAAAGCCGTTAGCAGATTAATACCCAGCCAAATGCCACGGCTTTTCGCGCTGCGTAAAACGGGCGTGAAGACTTCTTCTTCGTTACTGACGCCTGACAGGTGTTTTAATGTCATGTCAGTATCATCTTGGGTAATTTCTAATACGTCGGCAGCATTTAATTGCCCTACCAAGAGTCCATCACTATCACAGACGGGTACGAAAGGAAGTTCCTTCGAGCGTAATAAAACGGCCGCATCACTGACTTTCATTTGATCGTTTAGGGTGAAAGGATCATCCATGTAATCATCAACCACGGCGTCTTGAGGCTGCTTGATTAAGTCAATCAGGCTTAAAGAGCCCAGTAAACGTTTGTCTTTATCCGTGATCATTATCTGTTGTGATTCATCGTCGAGGAGATGATGAATGCGGATATAGCGTTGTACGGCTTCTAGTGAAACGCCTTGTTTGACATTGACGGTTTCGGGGTCCATGTAGCGACCCACGACATCTTCCTCGTAGGCGTAAAGATTCTCTACCTGGGCGCGGATGTCCTGGTCCAGGCTGTCGTAAACGCTTGTTTTTATGGCCTCGTCAGCAACCTCCAAGACCTCGGCGACGTCCTGGGCATCCAGCCCTTTAACAATTTGCTCTACTTCGCTTGCCGACAGATCCTCGATATAGTCCGCGCGAATATCTTCATCGACTTCTGCAAGTACCGCGCCGACCAAGTCTTCGGGAATAAACTCCCAAATAAAATCGCGGGTTTTAGCGGGAAAGGATTCAAGAGTTCGTGCAATGTCTAAAATATCAAGTTCAGTAAAATATGCTGTAAGCGCGGTGGTATCCGGATCGTCTAGAAGATTTTGCAGATACAGTAGCTGTTCTTCAGTATTGGTATATTTTTCATCATCGCGCATGGAGACCGTCCTTGTGGGAAACGAGTGACTAATACAAGAAAAATGGCGGCTCGTTGTTTTGAGTTTATCGCCAGCCCCGGCCGAAAGCCATGCGCGATGGCCGAATATATTTCTTAATTAGCTAAAAGCGCGATGGCGTGCGTTTGACTATCGGTTAATGCCGGGTATCAAACGCCACCCGAACACCATGGGCCATGCGCTGTTCGGCAGACACAGGTGGCACATCCGAACCGATCATTTCATCGGCGGCGTCGGCCCAGGTGAGAATGCCGTGGGTAAACCCCAAGGGAGCCAGCGCACGGCTAATCCACTGCGTGCCGGTAAAGCGGCGTGTCTCGCCGTCGGCGTTGACCAAGACGCTGACGGTGCCCTGGCGGTGAAGGCGCACGATATACCAGCCCATATCCAGACCGTGTACCTCTACGTCGGGGAGTGGCGGCTGTAACTGCGCCAGGGCATCGAGCGTGAGCTGGTCGGGTATGGTCGTGGCCATCGTCTTTCCTCTTGGGCGTAACCTGACACAGGTTGGTGGAGACTACGTTGATCGCCCCAGATTGTAAGCGGCATTGGTCATCAAACGGTAGAGGGTTCGTCACCGTGCTGTCACCTGGCTGAATTAGGTTCTTCTAACACGATCCGTGATTCGCACTACGATTAGAACAGGGGCGTCATCATGAGCAAGGAAATCGAAGACCATCGCCTGTTTAACCACAGCGGCAATCAACCTTTTGCCGAGGTATTGGCGCGCCACGTATCCCGACGCGATGTCATGCGCGGCGGTTTGGGCATGGCGGCCGCCTCCATGCTCAGTTTTGGCGGCGCGGCCCAGGCGCTCGCTTCAAGCGGAACGCAAAAAACGCCGCTGACACTTGCCTTTGAGGCGGTGCGTGGTTCGCGTACCGACGCCGTGGTGGTGCCGGACGGCTATACGGCCCAGGTGCTTGTGCCCTGGGGCACGCCGTTACAAACGGGCGATACCTGGCAGGCGGAACAGCGCATGACGTCTGAACGTCAAGCGGAGAGCGTGGGCATGCACCACGACGGCATGGCTGGTTTTGCCCTGGATGCCGATAACGCCTCGCGCCGTTTTGTACTGGCGCTCAATAACGAGTACATCGATCAAACCGCGCTGTGGGCCCCTCAGGGCGGCCCCACTAACGCTGATGAGGGTGAACGCCCGGCGGAAGAGTCGCGCACTGAGATCAACGCGCACGGTGTCACCCTTGTCGAAGTCGAAAAAAACACCGATGGCCAATGGTCCCATGTAGCGGGGTCGCGCTATAACCGTCGCTTCACCAGCGCAACGGAAATGGACCTGGCGGGTCCGGTGGCGGGCAGCGACTACGTTAAAACGCGCTTCTCTCCGGCTGGCACCCAAACCCGGGGTACCAACAATAACTGTGGTAACGGCGTGACCCCCTGGGGCACCTATATTGCCTGTGAAGAGAACTGGCCTAACGTCTTTGTTCATACCGGCGAGCGTTTCCAGGACGACGCCCGTATTGGCATTCCCACCGAACGTGGTCGCTACGCCTGGGAAACGTCGGCAGGCGACGCCTCAGAAGAAAACGACGAGTTTGCCCGTTTTAACATCACGCCACGCGGCGACCGCGCCGAGGATGATTATCGTAACGAAGCGCGTACCTTCGGTTATCAGGTCGAGATCGACCCCTACAGCGATGCCCGCGCCGTCAAGCGCACGGCACTGGGCCGATTCCGCCATGAAGGGTGCTGGTTAGGCAAGCTGGAAGCTGGCAAGCCAATCGTTTACTACTCAGGCCACGATGCCCGCAACGAGTACGTATATAAATACGTGTCCGACGCCGCCTGGGATCCTGCCGATGCCAACCGCCCAGGCGAGGCGTACGACCGCCTTTCCATCGGCCATAAATATCTGGATAACGGCACCCTGTACGTAGCCCGCTTCCACGCCGATGGTAGCGGTGAGTGGCTGGCGCTGACGCCGGACGCCCGGACGCAAGATGGTCGTCGGCTTGCCGCGGCGCTGGGCCTGGCCGACGACGATCTCGCGGGCATTATCATCAATACCTGCGATGCAGCCGACCTGATGGGCGCCACACCGATGGACCGTCCCGAGTGGGCCTCCGTCGACCCAGCATCCGGCGAGGTGTACCTCACTCTGACGAATAACTCACAGCGCATCGCTGAAGATTCACAGCCAACCTACACCAACGACGGTGAGCGCTTGGAGCAGGTGGGGGTAGGTTATGACCTGGCACCCACTAACGCGGCTAATCCACGTGCCAATAACGAGGCGGGTCACATTATTCGCTGGCGCGAGAGCCGCTTACCGAATGCCTTTACCTGGGAGGTGTTTGTGTTTGGTGCAGCGACCGACGATGCAGACAATCTCTCGGGCCTGACCGAAATGAACCAGTTTGCCAGCCCCGACGGGCTCTGGTTCGACGATCGCGGTGATGGTCAGGGCATCCTGTGGATCGAAACCGATAATGGCTATGACGGCGTCGCGGAATACACTAACGACCAGCTGCTCGCAGTGGTGCCCAGGGCATTGGACGACATCGACGGCACCGGGCCTGTCGTCAATAACAGCAACCAGCAGCAGCTCAAACGCTTTGCGGTGGGGCCAAACGGTTGCGAAGTCACCGGTATTTTTGCCACGCCGGATAAAACCGCGCTGTTTATCAACATACAGCACCCGGGTAACTGGCCAGCCGATGGCAACGCGCTAACCCAAGACGCCACCGTTTCGGCCAGCGGCCAGGTCCGTCCTCGGGCCTCGACCGTAGTAATCCAGAAACGCGACGGTGGGCCGATTGGGGTTTGAAAAAACAAGCGTTGAGCGCAAAGCCTAGTCGCTGTATGAGATGCTTAAAACGCAGTTAAGGTTTTCATTAAGAGCTTCGAACCTCACCCGGGTTCGAAGCTTTTTTATTCCAGGCTGGGTGAGCCTGACGTTTTATCTACCGGGCTTCTAAGTACTTGCCGGGCAGGTAATGGCGGCATTTCGGGGGCACTGAGCCGCTTTCTAACTCCAACCTGGCGAAGGAGAAACCGCTTATGCGCTGTCGCCTTCACATCACTCATTAGTAGGTGAGTGCAGAGATACAGACGTGTCGCTGCAGGAAAGAACGTCATAATCAGGCTATGGTGATTTGCCAATGGCAGAAAGTATTCATCGTAAGGAGATAACAATGACAACGACTCGCCAAGTTGGCCTCGTCGGGGTTGGCCTGATGGGCCATGGGATCGCCAGCAGCCTGTTACGCGCTGGCCATCAAGTCTGCTTTCTTGAGCATTCAGGCAACCAGCCGGTGGATGATCTATTGTCAGCAGGCGCTACTGCGCTGAGCTCGGGTTGTGACGTAGCGCAAAGCGCTGACGTGGTGATTCTGTGCGTCACCGGCTCGCCCCAGGTAGAAGCCGTGCTGTTTGAGCCCAACGGCGTATTGGCAGGCTTAAAGCCAGGCAGCGTGATAGTGGACTGCTCAACTGCGCTGCCCAGTTCCACCGAAAAAGTGGCAGCCCGGGTGGCTAGTGCCGGTGGGCGGTTTATGGATGCGGCAATGACCCGTACGCCCAAGGAAGCGGCGGAGGGGCGGCTCAACCTGATTGTGGGCGCGCCGACGAAGCTGTTTGATGAAACGCTGCCTCTTTTGCAGGCCTTTGCCGAAAATATTGCCCACGCGGGCGAGGTAGGTGCAGGGCATACCCTAAAGTTGCTGCATAACTTTGTTTCGCTTGGCTTCTCTGCCGTATTGGCTGAGGCGACTGCTGCCTCTCGCAAAGCGGGGATCAGCGATGCCGCGTTACTTGAGGTACTTGGTGCAGGCGGCGGTGGAGGTGTCGTACTTGAGCGGCTGCGTCCTTATATCACTGACAATGATCCCTCCGGCTTCAGATTTACAGTGGCCAATGCCAGTAAGGACCTCGGTTACTACCACGCCATGACCAATGAGCTTGGGGTGGAGCGCGGTGTCGCAGGTGCTATCCACGCACTATATACATCTATTGATGACAGTACGCTGGCGGTACCCGAACTGATCGGCGTATTGGAGCAGCGACGTCAGTGATTGGTTGTTGATGTCTGGTGTTATGCAATTCAATCAGGCAAAAAACGTCCAGAACCGATAGGCATGGTGGGTTATATTTTTTGAACGCCATATAGCCCACGTTATGTTGATGAACAGTAAATAAAGCTATCGTTTGAGTAAGTAATGCAACGAGTGTTACCCCACGCCGGGTGATGGCAAGGTGGCTGGGCAGGGTGAGTTCACGCATTTGGATTAGCGCAGCTACTTTAGGTTGAGCAATCTCAGCACGTTACTATTTTCAAGGATGAGTTAATAGAATGTACCAGCACTATGCGCGATCTGGGCCTGAAGCTGACGGCGATTCGCTAGGCCATGCGGTGGCGATCCTAAGTGTCGAAAGGCGCCCGCTTGGGATTCGTATCGTCGATGTTAACACCGACTATCAGCGTTTATGGGCGGCGGCCGCGAACAGTGGTTAGGGGCCGTCACCGCCAGCTTTGGTGTGGTTGAGGCCACCGCTGACGAGTCGGTCAAGAGCGTGATGAAACGAGTGGATGACGCCCTTTATCAAGCGAAAGCACAAGGGCGTGATCAGGTTGCGCCGTCCCCATCAGCGAGTGCGGTCAAGCAGGCCTAAGCGGGGTCGCGATCAATCGCAAACGGCGCCCAGGCCTGACGCACTGGCATGATCTCCAACCGGTTGATGTTGATATGTGCGGGGAGGGTGGCAAGGTAGTAAAGCTGCTCGGCAATATCCTCCGCCTGTAGCGGTGTGGTGCCCCGGTAGAGCGCGTCGGAGGCGGCTTGGTCGCCTTTCGTGCGCACCAGTGTGAACTCGGTTTCGGCCATCCCAGGGGCCAGGTCGGTCACGCGTACCCCAGTGCCCTGCAGATCACAACGCAGGTTATAGCTGAACTGCTGCACAAAGGCTTTAGACGCCCCATACACATGCCCGCCTGGATACGGCCACTGCCCTGCTACCGAGCCCAAATTGAGGATGCTGGCACCGTTACCTGTGGCCAGCAGGTGTGGTAATGCTGCGTGGGTCACATTGACCAGGCCTGTGATGTTGGTGTCGATCATGGTGTGCCAGTCTTCCAGTGCTACCTGTTGGGCGGGTTCGGGCGCGAGTGCCAGCCCGGCGTTATTGATCAGGCAGGTGAGGGGCAGCAGCGTCTCGGGTAGTTGACTCAATGCCTGGGTCACCGCGTCGCTATCGCGTACGTCCAGGGGCACTGTCAGCACGGTGACCTGGGGCGCCAGTTCGCTCTCCAGCTCGGCAAGCCGCTCTTCCCGGCGTCCCGTCAGAATCAACGACCAACCGGCTTTGGCAAAGCGGCGCGCAGCGGCTTTACCAAAACCCGATGTGGCGCCGGTTATCAATACGCTAGGCATGGTGCTTCTCCTTACTCATCAATTAAAAGATCAACTCAACTCTATAGTGTGTGAAGCAACGCGCTTAGAGCCAGATCATTCGATCGACTGTGACATTGGCTGTCCTAGAGACCTGATGCGGTTGGCCCTATAGCAGCGTGGGTGATATCGCTAGTCTTTCATTAGACGATTGTTGGGTAAATTAATTGGGAGCTTGCTATGAATGCCGATATTGCCACGTCTCGCCTATCGAAACGTGAGGTGGATAATACCTATGTCCACGGTTTGGACCGTCAATATGTCTTCCACTCCTGGTCCCAGCAAGGCAGCCTGGACCCCATGGTCGTGGCAGGCGCGTCCGGGTGCCGCGTTTGGGATTATGCTGGAAACACCTACCTGGATTTCAGCAGTCAACTGGTGAACACCAATATTGGCCATCAACATCCCAAAGTGGTCAGTGCCATCCAAGCCCAGGCGGCCGAGCTTTGTACCATTGCCCCGGCCCATGCCAACCTGGCCCGCAGCGAGGCCGCAAAACGTATTATCGGCAAAGCGCCCGATGGGTTTCGCAAGGTGTTTTTCACCAACGCGGGGGCCGACGCCAACGAAAATGCCATTCGCATGGCACGCCTTTATACGGGGCGCAGCAAAATACTGTCGGCGTATCGTTCCTACCACGGCAATACCGGTGCGTCGATTGCCGCCACCGGAGACTGGCGGCGTGTGCCCAACGAGTATGCCAGCGGGCATGTGCATTTCTTCAATCCTTACCTCTATCGCAGCGAGTTTTGGGCGCGGGATGACGATGAGGAATGCGCGCGTGCTCTTCAGCATCTTCGCCGGGTGATTGAATGCGAAGGGCCCAAGGCGGTGGCCGCGATCCTGCTGGAAACCATTCCCGGTACTGCCGGGGTGCTGCTACCTCCCCACGCGTACCTTAAAGGTGTCCGCGAACTCGCTGACGAATTCGGCATCGTGCTGATTCTGGACGAAGTCATGGCCGGGTTTGGGCGTACGGGCCGCTGGTTTGCCTTTGAGCACTACGCTGTCGTACCCGACCTGATTGTATTCGCCAAAGGGGTCAATTCCGGCTACGTGCCTGCCGGTGGGGTGATTATTTCAGACCCCATCTCGGCCTACTTCGATGACCACTTTTTTGTCGGCGGTCTGACCTACTCAGGCCACCCCCTGGCAATGGCCGCCATCGTGGCGACGCTGGATGCGATGGAGGAAGAAGGCATCGTGGAAAACGCCGACACCATTGGCAACGGCTGCCTGGCCGAGGGGTTGCAGCAGCTTACCGAACGTCATGCGCTCATTGGCGACTGGCGGGGTATTGGGGTGTTTCATGCGCTGGAACTGGTCAGCGACCCAGTGCGCAAGACGCCTTTGCCGGGGGCGGAAGTGTTGACGCTCAAGCAGCAATTGATGGAGCAGGGGCTGCTGGTGTTTAGCGTGGAAAACCGCATTCATGTGGTGCCGCCGTGCAACGTTACAAAGGCCGAGGTAACCGAAGGCTTAGCGATTTTGGACAATGTGTTAACCGATTACATGGCCGCTTATTAAGTGGTTGACGCGCGATCGTAAGCAAGCCCTAAGGTTTCGATGCCTGGGGCAATGCGTTCACGTGCGATGGCCCCAAAGCCCAAGCGGAAAAAGTGGCGGGGAGGCGCGGTGTCAAAAAAGTGCTGAAAACCGGGTTCAATCAGCACGCCGCGTTGCGCGGCATGCCAAGCCAAGCGTTGCGTATCGATGCCTGGCTCGGCTTGCATCCAAAACGCACTGGAACGCGGGCTGCTAATACACTGGCACCCGGGTAGCGACTGGTCGATGGCCAGGCGCATCGCGTCGCGTCGCTGGTCAATTTCTTGGGTATGTTGCTTCAGGTAACGCTCGTAATACCCCTGGGCAATAAATTGTGCCAACTGATGCTGAAGGGCGGCCGGTGGGTGGCGATACATCAAGCGGCGCAGTGCCCGCAGCTCGTCAATTAATTCGGCGTCGGCCACAATGTAGCCCATGCGTAATCCAGGTGAGAGCGCCTTGGATAAGCTGCCCATGTAGATAATACGGGCGCTTTGGGCGCTGGCTTTGAGCGCGGGCAGGGCGAACTGGTCGCCATGAATTTCAGCGTCGTAATCATCTTCAATCACGATTTGATCGCGGTGAGGGAGCTGGGCGAGCAAGGCATCCCGTCGTGCCCGGCTCATGGTCACACCGGTTGGCACCTGATGGCTGGGCATAACGTAGAGATAGCCACAGTGCTGCGAGCCCTGAAGGCACATGCCTTCGCTGTCCAGCGGTTGCAACTGCACGCTGGCCCCCCGCTGGGCAAACACATTCATGGCTTCACGGTAGCCGGGCGATTCCAAGGCAACGCGCGTGCCCCGGTGGCAGAGCAACTGGGCGATCAAGAAGAGCGCATTCTGGGTGCCCATGGTAATCAGAATATCGTCCGCGCGGGCAAAAATACCGCGGCGTGGTAAAACACGCTTACGTAACTGTTCAATCAGTAAAGGATCGTCCTGGTCAATGCGATCACGCAGCCAGGGTTTATCCCGCCGGGAGTTTAATAGCCGCCGAGAGACATCACGCCACTGGGTTAACGGAAACAAGTCTGTGTCGAGCTGCCCATAAATAAACGGGTAGGGGTAATCCGACCAATTGCACGGTTTTAGAATCCCTTGATAATTCGTAGGGCGTTGAATAATGCGTTTGTGCCAGCTTGGTGCACGTTGTGGCGAGGTGGTAGGGGCAGTGAAAGCCGGCAACGCCGCCTGCTGGGAGGCATCGCCATAGTCGGGGTGTAAGTAGTAGCCACTGCGGGGTCGACTGATTAGGTAGCCGTCTTCGACGAGGTTTTCGTAAACAATCGCGACGGTATTGCGTGAAATGCCCAACTGCTGTGACAGCTTGCGACAAGACGGTAACGCCTCGCATGTGGGTAAGCTGCCGACGCGAATCGCTTCCAGCAGAGACTCGCGCAGTTGCTCCTGCAGGCAAATGGGTGCTGCCGGGTCAATATCAAGACACAGTGCCGTCATCTTATGCTCCCCCTTCTTTTCATTGACTGACTCATCCACCCGCTTAGTAATCTGAAGCAGCTTTCGTGCCAACTGGCCAAAACCAAACTGTCCCTTGACTTTCAGGTAACTGGCTCTAGGAGACGGCCGTCTAAAAAAACTAGGGTGAAGTCACGTTCAGCATTTTGCCGAAGCGGCCGGTTACCCACCGGGCTGGCTGTCTTAACTATTTGGGCATACTGGATAAAAGTCACATGAGGAGTCTTGCAATGAGCAACGTCAAAGTAGTTCCCAGCTTGATGATGGCCGGCATAGTGTCGCTTGGTGTAGCAACAAATACGCACGCGGCTGACCTTCCGGAAATCGAAGAACGTGGCTATATGAACGTGGCCACGGAGGATAATTACGCGCCGTTTAACTTTATGGACGGTGACGATCCCGATGGCTTTATCGAAGATGTACTGGCCGAGTTGGAGGACTACGCCGACTTTGAAATTCGCCAGGAGATTTTGCCCTGGACGGGACTCCTTGCCTCGGTGACGTCGGGCAAATACGACATGGCACTGACCGGCGCGTCGGTGACAGACGAACGCATGCGGGTGTTCAACTACGCCCCGCCATTTGCCTCCGCTCAGCACTACTACATCAAGCGAGCAGGCGATGACCGGATCAACAGCGTTGAGGATCTAAGCGGCATGACCCTGGGCGTGCAAGCCGGCAGTGCGCTGCTTTCGCGTCTGCCTGAGCTCGAAGAGATGCTGGCGGAAAGTGGCGGCGAATTAGGCGAAGTGGTGGAGTATGAAGCCTACCCTGAGATTTACGCCGACCTTGCCAATGAGCGCGTGGACTACGTGATCAATTCCATTGTGCCGGTCAACGATGTGGTTCGTGAACGCCCGGATGAGTTCGAGGCCGGCCAGGCCGTGTCAGGCCCAGGGTTCGTCGCCTGGCCAATGCCCAAGGATAGCCCGGAACTGCTCGAATATATGACCGAGTTTATGGCCCACCTGCGCGATTCAGGCCGCTTGGCCGAACTGCAAGAAAAGTGGTTTAACGAGTCGTTTGATGACTTGCCTGAAGAGCCGATTACCACCGTGGATGAGTTTCACGAAATGGCGGGCATGTAAGCCATCCTGTGCAGCAGCCGCTTACCGGGACGACGGAACGCGGCTGCTTTTTTTATCCAGTGAGTAAAGGTGACGCATGGACAGTAGCGCATGGGGGCTTCTGGCATATGGTGCATGGACAACCGCCTGGATATCGGGCATTTCCATTGCCATCGGGGTACTACTTGGACTGATAGTGGCACTGTTACGGGTCGCGCGAATCCCGGTGGTGCACCAAGTGTTAGGTACTTATATCAGTTTGGCGCGGGCCACCCCGCTGGTCACGCTGGTGCTGTTTATTTTTCTCACGGCGCCCACCATGGGATTGGATATTAACCGTAATGTCGCCGGCATTATCGCGTTGACCCTCAATACCACCGCCTTTAACGCTGAAATATGGCGTTCGGCGTTTAATAATTTCTCCCCAGAGCAGCGCGAAGCAGCGCTCGCGATTGGCATGACCCCCTGGGTATATTTCCGGCGCATCATGCTGCCACAAATCACCATTACCAGCCTGCCGGGGTTGGTCAACGAAATGTCGTTTCTTATCAAGGGCAGCCCGGCCGTCGCTGTTATCGGGGTGGTGGATCTAGCCCGCGTCACTAATCGCATATCGGCGGTTACCTACGAGCCATTACCACCTATTTTAGCCGCCGCCGCGATGTATATGGTGATGATCAGTCTGTTGGTATGGCTGCAGCGCCTGGCCGAACGTAAAGCCAGCCGATTGGCCGTCTAAAGGGGAAGTCGTCATGAGTAATTGGGAAATATTGTGGTCGTCGCGGGATGTGTTTTTACAAGGGTTTTATAACACTCTACAGCTGTTTGGCATATCAGCGGTGCTGGCCTTTTTACTCGGCAGTGTGATGGTATTTTTACTGGAAGGCTCCCGGCCGCGGCTAAAAATCCCGCTGCGAATTTTCATCGATGGGATGCGCATGCTGCCGTTTTTGATACTGGCCTATCTATTGTATTACGGGCTGCCCAGTGTGGGGATTCGCATGAGCGCTTGGTACGCCGGGTTAACCGCCCTGGTGCTCTATCACGGCGCTTATTTTGCGGAAATACTGCGCGGCTGCCGTACAACGTTTCCACTGGGGCAAGTAGAGGCCGCCACGGCACAGGGGTTCTCCCTGCCAACCATGTTTCTTCGCATTATTTGGCCGCAGCTCATCCTAAAAACCCGCGGGTTGATGGGTAACCAACTTATTATTCTGCTCAAAGATACCGCCTTTCTAGTGATCATTACCGTGCGCGAACTCACTGCCGCGGCGAACAGCTTATCAAGCACTTACTTCATTCCCATGGAAGCCTTTATCGTCGTGATCGGTTTTTACTGGCTAATCAGCATTGGGTTGGAGCAATTTATCAAATTGATTGGCCGCTATGGGGCCAAACGAGGATTCGAAAATGCCTGAGACAGCCGCTGTGAGTATCCGCAAACTTTCCAAAAGCTTTGATGGCACCGAAGTGCTACGCGATGTTTCGCTGGAGGTTCAGCCGGGCGAGGTCGTCAGTATTTTGGGTTCATCGGGCTCTGGTAAATCCACTCTGTTACGCTGCATTAACTGGCTCGAACACCCCGACCGCGGCGATATACATATTGCCGGTGATCGTATTGGCGTGAGTGACAGCGGCAAACTGATGTCGCGCCGTGAGCTGGCGGGCATGCGCGCGCGCTTAGGCATGGTGTTCCAGGGGTTTAATTTGTGGCCTCACCTGAGTGTAATGCGCAATGTCACCGAGGCCCCTATTCATGTGCAGGGCTTGAGTAAAGCCGAGGCTGACGAGAGAGCGATGGCGCTACTTGAAAAAGTCGGCATGGTCGATAAACGCGAACAATACCCCTACACGCTGTCGGGCGGGCAAAAACAGCGCGTGGCGATTGCCCGGGCGCTGGCCATGCAGCCGAAAGTGATGCTGTTTGACGAGCCCACCTCGGCGCTTGACCCTGAGCTCGTTGGCGAAGTGTTGGGGGTGATCAAAGACCTCTCAAAAGAGGGCTACACCATGGTACTGGTGACCCATGAAATGGAATTCGCCCGTGCCGTTTCCGATCAGGTGGTCTTTCTCGATAAAGGTATCATTATCGAGAAATCCCACCCCAGCGAGTTTTTCGTTAACCCCAAAACCGAACGGGTAAGGCGCTTTTTAGAACTGGAAGCGCTTGTGGTTTAAGCCGATTAGTGTGGGCTAAAGCCATCAACTTAGCTGCCTGCGCCAGCGATTCTCGATGGTGTCCAGCTCAGCAGCCCCGTAATGCGCATGATCATAAGGTCCGTAATACGCCCACAATTGATCGCCATAATCAAAGTGCCACCACTCGCTAGGCAGATTGGTGAAGCCTTGCTGATGCATGATGTGATACAGCAAGCGGCGGTGGTCCCGGGCCTTGCGTTGTGGCGGCGTTAGCGTTTCCAGATGTTCGAAATAGTCGCTATGCGAGGCCGGTAGCGCCTCATCGAACAGTGTGCCCATATCTAACGGTAGGCCATCGGCGTCGCACAGCGTGACATCTACAGCGCCCCCGGTGAGGTGTGGACTGGGGGCGAGCGGGTCACGGCTGGGTACCGAGACAAACTCTCTTGTACGTTCCAGTAGCTCCGCTTCGTCGAGATTTGGCTGGTGATGGTGAATAGCCTCATGCAGGGTGTCGAACAGGTATTGCTGCACTCGCCATGGCCGCCAGCCGTCCAGCACGATTAACCCAATACCGTCGGGTAAGCTGCGAGCGGCTGTGAGCAGTGCCCGATAGACACCTTCGCGGACGAAACACTCTGGCACCGCACCCGGTATGCCCAGCCGGGCATAGGCAGGAAAAACGCTGATCGGTGCGGGGGCAAGGCTCATCGGTACCAAGCGCTCACCGTTATCGGTAATCGGCACGCTGCGCAGCCCTTCCCAGCACGGTGCTGGATAGCTGGGTACAGGCGGCAAGGCCTTCAATAGTGTGTTCAAAGGCATTGTCTTATCCAAGCAGGGTAGGTAGCCACAGCGTGAGCGATGGAAAGAGGATTAATAAAATAAGCACCGCAATGGCGGTCAGCACAAAGGGCCAAATGGTTCTGAATAGCGACACAATTTCAAGACGACTAACCGCCGCTGCCACGAATACGCACGCGCCTAGCGGTGGCGTGATCAGCGCAATGGTGATGTTCAACGTGATGATGACACCCAGATGGACCGGGTCGATACCTGCCATCGTGGCCACCGGTGCGAAGATAGGCGTGAGTAGCATCAACGCCGATACCTCCTCCATAAACATCCCAGTGACAAAAGTGATAGCGCTGAGCAGTAATAAAATGACGACGCCATTATCCACATAGGGTGATAAAAGTGACACAAATTGCTCTGGGACCTGGGCGTAGGAGAGCAACCAGCTAATCGTGGCTGAGGCCGCCATGATCAGAAAAATCGCCGAGGTCAGGCGCGCCGTATCCACAATGGCTTTCCAGCATTCCTTGAGCCGCAACCCGCCCAGCACGAAACCACATAGGGCGACATACAGCGCTGTCAGCGCTCCCGATTCCGTGGGCGTCACAAAGCCCATTACAATGCCAGCTACGATAATAAAGGGAGCGATAAGCGCTGGCAGGGCCGTCACGAACGCTACACCCAGCTGGCCCAATGAGGGTAATTGGCCGCTTTTGGGTAATCGGTGACGCCAGGCATACCAGGCGTTCATCCCCATAAAGGCAACACCCAACAACAGGCCAGGCACGACGCCCGCCAAAAACAAATCCCCTACGGATGTGTTAGTTAATGAGGCGTAGAGAATCATAAAGATACTGGGCGGAATAATCGGGCCGATCAGCGAGCTGCCTGCGGTTAAGCCTGCGGCAAAGGCCCTTGAGTAGCCTTCTTTCTCCATAGCGGGCACTAAAAGCGACCCCAGTGCTGAGGTGTCGGCCACGGCAGAGCCATTAACGCCTGCGAAGAACACGCTTGAGACCACATTGACATGGCCCATGCCACCTCGTAAGTGCCCGACTATCAGGCGTGCTAGACCCATCAAGCGTTCCGTCAAACCGCTGACGTTCATCAGGTTGCCGGCAAGGATAAATAACGGAATAGCCATCAGTGAGAAAGCATTGATACCACCGAAGAATTGCTGCGGCATCATGCGTGGAATCATCGATAAGTCGACAAATAAAAAGCCCACTAATGCAGTGGTTAACAACGCAATAAACAGCGGAAGGCCAAGCAATACGTGGCCAAGGAAAACGGCCAGCATGGTCAAAGTCATAGGGAGTCCTCAACGGTCTTAAGAGGGGCCGGACCATAGAGAAGGGCATGCCAAGCCAGCAGTAAGCAGCCAATAGGTAATGAAAGCATTGGCACCGTACGGCTAATGCCCAGCCCAGATGTCGTGAACGCGCTGACCGATAGTGCATAGCGATAGCTAACCCATGCGCCGCCAGCTGCAATCAATAGGGTGAGTAGCCATTGGTACACATTAAGTAAACGAGCGAAGGGTGCAGGCAGCAGTTTTTCCAGCAGCCCCACGCGCATATGCCCACCCTCCGACCAGACTGCCCCAGCCGCAAGCATCACAGTGGCAATGATCAAAAAACGCGACAGTTCATCTGTCCAGATAGGCGCACCACCGGCCACATAGCGGGCAAAAACGCCAAAAAGTATGGCTGCCACATTAAGAGATAGCAGGACTCCAGCCAGCGTAAGGGTAATCGGGCGACTGATCGCTAGTAGTCGAGAGCGGAGCGTAGTAAGCATGACAATCCCATTAAGCATAAGCATGGAAAATAGGGGCCAGGAGAGAGTCGGCCCCTATATGGCAAAATGGATGAGGGCCTTTAGTCGAGCAGATCGCTCATACCCGCATCTTCCAGCGCCATATCGATCCAGCGTTGCTCGATATCACGCTCTTCGAGCCATTCTAGATACGCGGGCTGGCCAATGTCGCGAAAAGCGGTTAGGTCCTCTTCAGAGGGTCGAATCACTTCCATACCCTGTTCTTCCAGGTAAGTGATACGTTCCTCGACCTGATTTTCGTTATGCTCTCGGGCGTTTTGGTTAGCTTCGGCAACGGCTTCTTGAAAGACATCACGAAGCTCGTCATCCCAGCCGGCGATCATGTCACTGTTGCCGACCAGAAACTGATTGGAGTACTGGATATTGGCAAGCGTCAGGTAGTCCTGCACTTCGTGAAGGCTTTCCATAATGATATACATCGGCGGGTTCATCTGGCCGTCAGCCACCTCAGTGCGGAGTGCCATGTAGGTTTCTGTCCAGGGAATGGGTGTGCCAGATGCACCGAAGGCCTCGTAGAGAGCAACTTGGCTTGGGTCCATGGCACGGAACCTGAGCCCTTCGAAGTCGTCAGGGTGGCTGATAGGCGTCTCATTGTTCGTAAACGCTAGGAAGCCCCCTTCTTCGACGACCGCCAGCATATCGATACCGGCACGCTCCTGCAGTGCGTTGCTGACCTCTTGCCAATATTCACCTTCATCAAAGAAGGTGCGGGCCGCATCAAAATCGTCGAATAGAAACGGAATGGCGCTGACGAAGATCTCTTCTACGAGAGGAGAGACGCCCGCGAAGGACGCCACATTGAGCATCGGTGTGCTCATGGTCTGCTCCATGCGTTCTTCTTCTTCGCCCAGTGAACTATTGGGATATAGCTCTAATTGAATTTGGTCGTCGGTTTTTTCTTCGACCAACTCTTTCAGGTTGGTAGCGAAGACATGAACGGCATTTTTCTCAGGGTCGGGAGCGCCGTTGTAACCTAAATCGATGGTGGTTGCAGCGTTGGCATTACCCGCCATCATCGCAGTGCCAAGCATGCAAGCTGTAATAAGTCTTTTTGGTAAAAAGCGTTGAGTCGCCATGTTAAGTCTCCTGGTTTGTTATCGTGAGCTGTAAAGTGCTAGGCGAGCGTTATTGGATTTATAAGTGTTGCCTATAGGAAGACTATGTATTGAGGTGTTGACTATGCAAGGCCTTGAGTGTTGATTTCATCGCAACAGTCGTGGTGCATCTGCTGAGAAAAAGCGCATGCCTTTGTGTAAATGATCGATACAGGCCTTTGAAGCCACCGAAAGTTCTTGCCCCTTCAAGCTAACGATTTGCGCGCGGGTTCCGTTCATAATTGGGTAGCGCATAGGTAGCGTACAAATTTCGCCGCGCTGTATTTCGTCGATGACGGTGATTTCCGGCATGAACGTAACGCCAATTCCCGAGCGAACAAAATTCTTTAAAACTGAAACAGAGTTGGTATGTAGGCGTGCTTCAAGATGAATACGCTCCTGATGGGCCACCATATTGACCATTTGCCGCATACCAAAAGGATTGTCCATTAACGCCAGTGGCCAATCTTTTAAGTCATGCAGCGTCACGGGACGAGTCAGCTCAATGAGTGGGTGATTGGGGGGAACAATGACATCGAGTGGCTGGCGCGTTTCCACATGGCAGTAAAGCTGAGGGTCTACCGGTGGCGCATAAAGTAGCGCTATATCCACTTCACGGTCTTTGAGTAGGGACATCGCTTCATTGACGCCCGCCATACGGACTTCGACATTAATACCCTCAAACGCAGACATAAACGTGCCTAGCGGAGCGGTGATCAGGTCGGCGATAAACCCTTCCCCAACGGCAATACGCACCTCGCCTTTCGCTATGCCCTGAAGTGCCATGAGCTGGGAAAGCACAGCCTCTTCCGAGGCCCGCTGGGCGTGAAAGTGATGCACCAGCAACTGACCGGCAGCGGTTGCGCGCATGCCGCGGCCGTGTCGTTCGCATAGCTGGGTATCCAATTCTTCTTCAAGGGCTTTCAATTGGCGGCTAACGGCGGAGGCGTCGACATTCAGGTGGGCCGCGGCGCGCCTGAGCGAACCGCGGCGAATGACTTCATTGAGGTAAGTTAATGCACGCTGATTTAGCATAAATACACCTGACCATAAGGTGTCATCCATATTAACGGATGACCGCTCAGCAAGTGCAATTGATGTGGGTAAGGCTAGGCGAGCGGCTGGGTGGAACGCTCGCTCTGTGCGTTTTTCGCCTCCACTGCATCCGCCAACATATCGGCGGTGATCGCTGAGAGCGTCCAGCCCAGGTGGCCGTGGCCGGTGTTGTAGAACACCGTGGGCAGTTTGCCGGGGCCGACCTTGGGCAGCATGTTGGGGAGCATCGGCCGTAGACCTGCCCAGGGCACCACGCGGCGGGTGCTGACGCCGGGGAAGCATTCTTCGACCCAGCGGATCAGCGGGCGGATGCGGTTGTCGCGAATATCGCGGTTGAAGCCGTTGAACTCGGCGGTGCCCGCAATCCGAAAGCGCTCGTCGCCCAGGCGGCTGGTCACCAGCTTGGTTTCGTCATCCAGCAGGCTGACGGTGGGGGCGGCTTGCTGCGAAGCGGCGTCGTCGAGCTGCACGGTAATCGAATAGCCTTTGACCGGGTAGATGTTGACCCGGTCGCCCAGTTTGGCGGCCAGTGCCCGACTGCCAACGCCGGCACATACCACCACGCTATCAAAGGTTTCACGTACCGGCTCGCCGTCAGTTTCGCCTTCAAGGGTGGCGGTGATCCAGGCGTGCTGCTCGTCCGCACCGATATCCTCAACGCTGTGGCCGTATTTCAGCGTGACGCCGCGCCGTTCGGCGGCCTGTGCCAGGCCATGGGTAAACTTGTGAATGTCGCCGGTGGCGTCGCTTTCGGTATAGAAGCCGCCGTAGTAGCTGCCGGCCAGGGTCGGCTCGATGGTACGCATTTCCTCAGGCGTGACCGGCTGGCGCTCCAGACCGCCCTTGCTGAGCAACTGCGATACCTTGGCGGCGTGGTCATAGCCTGCTTTATCACGGTAGATATGCAGAATGCCTTTCTGCTTTAAATCAAAATCGATCTGCTCGTCTTTTGCCCACTGAAACAAGTGCTCGCGGGCGGCAATGGCCAGGCGGGCGGTCTCGGTGGTGTTGGTCGCATAGCGGGGAATCGAGGCGATAAATTCGCCGAACCAACTGAGCTTGTGCCAGCTCGGGCGGGGATTGACCAGCAGCGGGGCGTCGTTTCTGAGCATCCAGCGCAGACCTTTGATCACCGTCGGCCAGTGGTTCCACACTTCGGCGTTTGAGGCTGAAAGCTGACCGCCGTTGGCAAACGATGTCTCCATTGCGGCGTAGCGGTGCTTTTCAAAGACGGTGACCTCATGGCCACGTTTGGCCAGCGCGTAGGCGCTGGTAATGCCGGTGATACCACCACCGATAACGGCAATGCGTTGCATAAATCTCTCCGGTTTTCATGAGCGTCGGGGAACCCCACCTAACGGCGTAATGGCTGCTGGGCGTACCCCTTCCGTCATGGAACCTGAGAGATTCGCGTGCCCTTTGGGGCGCGCTTGCTCCTTCGGTGGGCTGAGTGACGCTGTCATCAGCCGCTCTTCGGAAAGTATGGGTAATAGCGGTCCGGTTGCCTGAGAGTTTCCGGGGTTGTTGCTCCTTCGGCGCTGGCGTCATCCTTGTGAGATGCGCCAAGCTCTCCCGCTACTACCGAGTCTTGTATCTTATCTATAGCGTTATGTTTTAACGCTACCAGCTTGCTAATAAAAGTCGACCATGGTCGTGAACGCTTATTCCACGGGGCTCATTCCAAGGGCTGGCGCGATGTCGTCGATGGTTGTGATTATTTAAACGATCGTTTCATAACGTTAAGGATAGTCGCTTGCTGACCAGGGCGCGAAAAAATCCCGGCGGAAGGCGGCCAAAAAACCTCGGTTTTGCTCAGTCAGCGTATTTGGCGGACAATGCCAGACTTCTTCTTTTCAGCTGTGGAAATGACCCATGCAGGTAAATGGATTTTTTGACGAGATAGGCGAGACCATCGGCGAGATCATTCGCGTCGTGGTGGAGTTTTTGTTGGGCATTTTTACCAACTTGTTTGGCGCGTTCGACGAATTTATTGACGGCTTGACCCGCTCGCTGGGGATCAATGATTCGTTTCTGAGCATCGTCGTGCTGGTGATTGGCTTGCTGATTCTGTGGGGCGGTCTGCGGGCTTTTTTCCGTGGTTCCGTGCTCGGTGGGATTATCCGTACCGTGTTGGGCCTGTTCATCCTCTCGTGGCTGATGATGTAAATAGGCCGCCACGCCTCAGGCCAACTGCTTTTCCAGTTCGAAAATATGGGTGTCTTCCGCGCCCAGGTCGCGCAGCGCCTGGGCCAGGTTGACCAGATACTCGCGGTTGGAGCCGCTTGGCCCGTGGGCGTTGGCAATCTGCCGGGCAATCACGTCCAGCGGTGCGTCACCGAGAAAGGCGGGATTGTCCTCGCTTGCGAGATAGATAAGCCCTTCACCCTGCTGACCGGCGCGGCCCGTTTCGTCAACAAAGGTCAGCGGTACTTTTTCGCGCAGATAGCCGTTTTTCTCGCGCACATCCAGCGGGGCCAGCACATCCGGGGTAATGCGGTACGCCATGCCGAAACACACCGCGCCGGGTGCCGGAATCAGGGTGGCCACGCGGCCGGGTGCTTCCGGCGTGCCGCGGTGGTCGTGGGAGGCTTGCCAGAAGCGCCGTGCCCAGCCGGTAATATAGGCCGGCTGGCGCTCCAGGTAGCTGAAATCGGCCTTCCAGATCAATGAACCATAGCCAAACAGCCACAGATCGTCCTGGTCGCTGAAAAAGTTTCTTTGCTGGTTTAAGGCAGTGGTATCAAGCAACATAAGGCCTTTAGGTCAATTACCCGAGTGACAGCACGCAATGGCGTTAATGATCGTCCATCATCCTGGTTATACGATTGATTTACCAGCCAGCCACCCCTTTCCGATGGATAAGTTTCGCGTGCTGCGCCAGCAGCTTGGCCAGCAGCCGCTGGCGACGCCGATTGAATGGCTGACCCCTCAGCCCGTCGGCATCGAGGCTCTGGCCCGGGTACATACCCGCGGCTATCTCAATGCCTTGCTGCACGGCGAGCTGGATTACGCGGCCCAGCGACGCAGTGGCTTTGTGTGGTCGCCCGCGCTAGTCGAACGCGTGCGGCTGGAAACCGGCGGCACACTGCTCACCCTGGAGGCGGCACTGGCCAGCGGGCTTGCCTGCAACTCGGCGGGCGGCACCCACCATGCCCATGCTGATGCGGCCAGCGGCTACTGCCTGATCAACGACCTTGCCGTGGCGGCGGCCCACGCCCTGGCCCAAGGCTGGGTGGAGCGGGTACTGATCGTCGACTGTGACGTTCACCAGGGCGATGGCACCGCACGCCTGTTTACCGGCGTGCCGGATGTGTTTACCTTTTCCATGCACGCCGCGCGTAACTTTCCGGCCCGCAAGGCGAAAAGCGATCTGGACGTGGCGTTGCCCAACGGCATGGACGATGCCGCCTACCTGGCGATGCTGGCGTCTTATTTACCGGGTTTGCTGGCGGCCTATCAACCCGATGTGGTGCTGTACGATGCCGGAGTGGATGTGCATCGCGATGACCGCCTGGGCTATCTGGCGCTGAGTGACGATGGGCTTTACCAGCGGGATGCCTACGTGCTCGCCTGCTGTCGAAGCGCGGACATCCCGGTCGCGGCGGTGATCGGCGGTGGCTATGACCGCGATATCGAGGTGCTGGCGGCGCGCCACGCACAGCTTCACCGAGCAGCGGCGGATGTCTTTGAACGCACCGGCTAGCGGCAACGCCGCCGCCTGTAACACCCTTTAAAATCGATATGGAGACACGCATGCGCGCAATCTTTCTGGTGGATAACGGCTCACTGCGGCCCCAGGCAACGCATAACCTGCGGCGCGTGGCGGCAGCCCTCGGCGAGCGCATGGGCGAAACCGTCCAGGCGGCTTCGCTTCTGCACTCCAACAAGATTCCAGCTGAACAAGTCGATGGTATCCCGGCGATCACCCTGGGGCCGGCCGCGGAACGCAGCGCCGAGCAGGGCGCGACCGAGATCATCGTGCTGCCGTTCTTCTTTGGCCCCAGCAAGGCGCTGACCGGCTACCTGCCCGAACGCCTGGGCGAGATGCAGGCGCGCTTCCCCGACGTCAAGGTCCGTGTGGCGCAGCCGCTGGTCGATGAGCAGGGCGATAACGACCTGCGCCTGGCCGAGCTGCTGGCCGATAACGTCCGCGAACAGTGGCTTCCAGGGACGCCACCCCGCGTCGCGCTGGTGGATCACGGCAGCCCGATTCCCGAGGTGACGGCGGTGCGCAATCGCCTGGCCGGGCAGTTAAGCGTGCTGCTGGGCAGCGACGCCACCTGCGTGGCCGCCGCCTCGATGGAGCGCCGCGAGGGTGACGAATATCGCTTCAACGAACCGCTGCTCGAACACCTGCTGGCCAACCCGGATTTCCATACCGGGCCGGTGATTCTAGCGATGCTGTTTCTTTCGCCTGGGCGTCATGCCGGTGAAGGTGGTGACATCGCCGAGATTTGCCACGCCGCGTGCGAGCGCCACCCGGGCATGACCGTCACTACCACCGCCCTGGTGGGCGAGCATCCGGGGATTGTCGATATTATGCATACGCGCCTGCGCCAAGCGCTTGATGGCGAACGTTTTCTGCTGGACTTGCCGGCCCCAGGCGACGCGCCGTCCTAGGTGGTGGGTGTTAGACGATGGGTGTAACGTTGCCCAAGAGCGCGTAGAATCGCGGGCCTTTCGATGCGCACTTTACATACCCAGGGCCCAGATCTTGATCGCAACCGCTAATATCACCATGCAGTTCGGGGCCAAGCCCCTGTTCGAGAACGTCTCCGTCAAGTTTAACAACGGCAATCGCTACGGCCTGATTGGCGCGAACGGCTGCGGTAAATCCACCTTCATGAAGATTCTCGGCGGCGAGCTCGAGCCGACGTCAGGCCAGGTCATGCTGGACAGCAGCACGCGGCTGGGCAAGCTGCGCCAGGATCAGTTCGCCTTCGAAAATGAACGCGTCATCGACACTGTGATCATGGGCAACGCCGAGCTGTGGCAGGTGGCCGCCGAGCGCGAGCGCATCTATTCCCAGGCGGAGATGAGCGAAGAGGACGGCATGGCCGTGGCGGACCTGGAAGTACGCTTTGCCGAGCTGGATGGCTACACCGCCGAAGCCCGAGCGGGCGAGCTGCTGCTCGGGCTGGGGATTCCCATCGAGCAGCATACCGGGCCGATGAGCGAAATCGCACCGGGCTGGAAGCTGCGCGTACTGCTCGCCCAGGCGCTGTTTTCCGATCCCGACGTCCTGCTGCTCGACGAGCCGACCAACCACCTGGATATCAACACCATCCGCTGGCTGGAAGACATGCTCAAGGCGCGCAGCAGCACCATGGTGATCATTTCCCACGACCGCCACTTCCTGAACAGCGTGTGCACCCATATGGCGGATCTGGATTACGGCGAGATCACCCTGTTCCCCGGCAACTACGACGACTACATGACTGCGGCGACGGCTGCGCGCGAGCGTCAGCATTCGGACAACGCCAAGAAGAAGGCCCAGATCGCCGAGCTGCAGCAGTTCGTAAGCCGCTTCTCGGCCAACGCCTCGAAAGCCAAACAGGCCACCTCGCGAGCGCGCCAGATTGACAAAATCAAGCTGGAGGACATCAAACCGTCCAGCCGGGTAAGCCCGTTCATCCGCTTTGATCAGAACAAGAAGATCCACCGTAACGCGGTCAACGTGGACAACATCAGCAAGGGCTACAACGGCGAGGCGCCACTGTTCGAGCGCCTGTCGATGACCGTCGAGGCCGGCGAGCGGATTGCCATCATCGGCCCCAACGGCATTGGCAAGACGACTCTGCTCAAAACCCTGGCGGGCGAACTGCGTCCCGATGCCGGAGAAGTGAAGTGGACCGAAGCCGCCGATTTGGGGATTTTTGCCCAGGACCACACCGATGATTTTGCCGTGGACGCCACCCTGTTTGAGTGGATGGGCCAGTGGACGCAAGGCGGTGAACAGGTGGTGCGCGGCGCGCTTGGGCGGATGCTGTTCTCAAGCGATGACATCGATAAATCGGTGAAGGTGATTTCCGGTGGCGAGCAGGGGCGAATGCTATTCGGTAAGTTAATACTTACCAAGCCCAATGTGTTGCTGATGGACGAACCGACCAATCACCTGGACATGGAGTCCATCGAGGCGCTGAACCTGGCCCTTGAAAACTATCCTGGGACGCTGCTGTTTGTTAGCCACGACCGCGAGTTCGTGTCGTCGCTAGCCACGCGGATTATCGATATGCAGCCGGAGGGCATCGTCGACTTCAGCGGCAGCTACGACGACTACCTGCGCAGCCAGGGCGTGGCGTAACGGAACAAAGCGCCGCTAGCCAATGATGCGCTCAAAGGTGTCGTCGGTGGCAGGCTTGCGATCGCCGTCCAGCATATCGCCGGTAAACAGGGTCTGCATCTCTTTGGCCAGCGCCACATAGACATGCATCTGCTGATTGCGTCGCTTACGCAGCGGCGGTTTCACCAGCAGGCTGATGCCCTTGATGGGCTCATGGGTCTCATTACGCAGCAGGTCCGGCATTTCCCCGGGCGGGAAGGCGTTGGCGATGGTGACCGGGTTCGAGGGTTGTTCGCCGGCGATGTGGAAGACTTTCTTGATCGGGTCGAACGTCGCCTGCTTCTCGCGCAGCCACTCGGCCAACTGCTGATCGGTCTGCTCGTCGGGTTTCGAAAAAATTACGAACAGCGAATGCTGGGCAACTTTGCTGGAGCGTTTGGCGGAGGCTGATGAAGACGTTTCTTCAGCGGGGGGCGGAGAGTCGGGCGCTGTGCTGGGGCGCTCCATTGCCGGAGCGGCGGCGTCTTCCGGCCGCTGGCGGCGCTGTCGCCGTATCACATAGATGAACAGCGCCAAGGCGGTCAGCGCTAAGACGATGGAACCGATGGACAGGAACGTGACTAACGGGGTTGTCTCCATAGTGGTTGTATCCTTTATTTATTCGCGCCACCCGCGCGTGAGTTACGTCGCCAAATAGAAGCATTAAGCGTCAGGGCCAGTGCCACCCAGAACGCATAGGGCACCATTAACCCCGCCGCTAATCCACTCACTTTAGCAAATAGAAAAATCGCCAGCAGGATGAGTATCAGTAGCAGTGCGATATCACCCAACGCGGCGACGATTTGCTTGCGTCCAAAAAACAGCCACGACCACGCCGCATTGGCCAGCAGTTGGAGGGCATACACCCACAGGCTCGCCGTGCGCCAAACCGAGTCGTCCGCCATGTAAATGCGCCAGGCAGCAACCGCCATGAGCAGATACAGGATTCCCCAGGCAATGGGGAAAGCGAGATCTGGAGGCGTCCAGGCGGGTTTGTCGAGCTTGCGGTACCAGTCATCGGGTTTAAAGCGTGCGCCCGTACTGGCCGTCAGGCCGACCAGTGCCAACGATACCAACAAAGCTAACAGCGAACCGAGCATTCGTCACCTGTGTTTCAAACGGAAGAATCAATAGCCTAGCAGCGTTTTGCCGGGCCCCGATATAAAAAAAGCACCACCGAAGTGATAATGCCAGTCAGTTAAGGCTGACTGGCTTTTTTCTGATCGAATACTTTTGTGGTTGCGCTCGAACGGCTCGGGGATAAGACCTTTCTCGTCTATCGGGCAGTACAAATG
>OFET01000088.1_pt1 | contig 153548 bp, 147 predicted proteins | sample 1521211 | NCBI WGS metagenome assembly OFET01 (sample SAMN03766358, study PRJEB24113) | microbial mat metagenome | isolation source: enrichment culture HLUCC-A from microbial mat sample contains cyanobacterium... | reverse complement strand
GATAAAGTTATTTCTGACTCTAAACCCGGGTGCTACTGAAGATGGGGTGACGTCGTCTACGCCCCACTACAAAACCTCAATAAACGCGACGGCGCATTGATTGAGGTTTTGCAGCCGACCATTTTGACTCTACCCCATTGATTCTTCAGAGAGCAAAACCAATTTTAGTAGCATAGCCAGAATTCGCTCGCCTGCCCGTTTCAGTCATACTCTACGCAACACATCACCCAGCAATGCGGATCAAGTCGACGAGGGCCCATCACACCAGCGCCACGCGCTCCGGTTTTTCACTCAACCACTGCTGCCTTAACCCGCGCTGCTGGTCGAGTAGCAGCGTTAGATACGGCTGTAGCGGATGTGTAGTAGGTAGCTGGTCGCGGTGGTGTTGCAGGCGGGGGCGGTGTTCGAGTTGCTTGGCGGGGTCGTGGAAAGTGGTGGCTTGTTCGGTGAGCCATGTTAGCGGCGGGAGTAATAGGTGCGAAGCGCCGCTGGAAAGCGCGATGCTTAGGCCTTTGACATCGAAGTCGCCTGCGTAAAGGTGCGGCTTTTGGGTGTCGTTCCAGGCGCTGGCGAGTTGTTTGAAGCCACCCCCGTAGTGGCTGTCGCCGCGGTAGACGACCAGTGGGTTTGCGTAGTCGCTCAGCACGGGCTGTTGCGGTGAAAAGGCGTAAAAGCTGTCCAGGTTTTCGACCTGGATGAGTACGTCGCACGCTTCCAGGTTGATCTCTCGCCAGTCGACATCTTGCATTGAGCGTTGTTGGGTCGAGAGCCAAGCGGGGGAGCTGGCGGGAATGTTAACCAGCACCCGCTGGGCGCGCGGGCCTTCGCGGTTGGTTTTATCTTCATTGACGCCCTGCTCCGCTTGCGCCGTGCTGGTCAAGCCGCTTTGCCATTGCTCAATGGTGACCAGTCGTTGGCTTTCAAGTGCTTCGTTTACCTGCTGAATAAGGGCACGGTCAAAGCGCAGGGATTGATGACTTAGCCGAGGGCCAAGCTCAATTTCATGCGCATCGCACCAGCGGATGAAGGTTGCGACCCATTGCTGGCTGCGCTTCTTGTCGACCCGCGTCTGCTTGCGCAGCTGGCGCTCTATTTCGCTTAGCTTTTTGTAAGCCTGGGCAGTGAGCGTCTGGTCATCCATCGTTACACCGCCAGACCTAACGAAACGTCGCGGATCAGCTTCACATCGTTGTAGGCGCTCGCCCGCTCCTCCTGCTGATGAAGATGAAACGCGCGCTGTTCGCTGTGCGGCAGGCCCTGGTGCTCGGCGATGACCTGGAACAGCCAGATTTCTGGAGGCCACTGCAGCTCGCTTTGGTTCAGGTAGTCCAGGGCGCTGATGGGCGTTTGCTCGGCGCGGTCCACCACATTGAGGTAGAAGGTTTCGACGTCATCCTTGAGGGCCTGCTGGCGGGCGGCGATGAGCGTGTCTTCGACGTGTTCCGCCGGGCGTGCCGCGGTGACCGACTGGGCGGCACGTAACGGCGTGGGCACATTTTCCAGCAGTGCGCTGAGGGTGGGCATGTCCTGGGCGCGATCAAGCGCGACGGCCCCGGCGGCGGTGAGGGGGGCGGCGTGATTGAACAGCGCGGGCACCTCGCTGCGGCGGGCGTAGTTGCCGGGGGTAAAGCCGGGGTGTTCGCGCAGGAAGGCGGCCATGCCTGAGACCAGGCGGCTGCGTGCCTGCATGCGGCGAAAACGCGCCATCAACTCGATCAGGCGGTGCTGCACTTCACGCAGGCTGGTGTAGTGCTGGCTGAGCTGCTGTTGCAGCTGGCTGATCAACACCTTGCGCAGCGTGCCGTCGCTGCCTACCAGTTCGATCAACTCGTCAAAGTCGATCAGCGCCAGCCCATCGAGCAGGCGGACCACCTGCTTTTGCGCGCGGTCGTTTTCGCGCACCTTGTCGTTGAGCTGGCTGACAAAGCCAAAATCGCTGTTGAGCCGCTGCCACAGGCTGTCGATGGCGTCGGCAAAGCGGCCGTTCATGTCATCCACCGCCTGGCGCAGGCGCAACAGTTGCTGCTCCTGCTGCCAGTAGTCGCCGCGGCTGCTCGAATCGCGATAGCTCTGGATCAGGCTGCGAATCAGCTCCAGTGCCTCGGCCACATCGGCGTTGACGTGGCGCCGGGCTTCATCGGACACCATTTCGGCGATCAGCTCGCGCACCTTGGGGGTCAGCTTGAGGCCGCCCTGCTCGTCGGGCCGCCAGACAATCCGCGCGCTTAAAAGCTTGCGCAGCGCAGTGTGGCTTAGCCCTTCCAGGGGCACTTGATCGTTGGCGTAGCCCTGCATCAGCGCCTCGGCGTGGCGGCCCAGCAGGGCCAGGCGCTCCACCCCGGTGGTGATCAGGCGGCTTTCCAGTCCTGACGTTTCCGCGTCGTTCACAGCAGCGCCTCCTGGGTATCCTCGCCCTCGTCGTCCACCGGCAGGTGTTCTTCATCGCGAATAAAGCGCACCAGTTCGAGCAGGTAGTCGACCTTGCCGGTGACCAGAAACACCTGGCGGTCGGCGTGGGGTTGCAGCAGGTAGCCGTGCTCTCTTAACCGCTTGAACACCTGCTTGACCTGAGCGTCCAGCTGATCGCTTTGGGAACCGAAGAAGCTGTCGGTTGCCAATCGTTCAATGCGTTCGCGCAGGCTGGGGTTGTCTTCGCTTTTGGCCTGCAGCTCGCCGGGTTTGAGTACATCGCCGGGGGACAGCACGCTGTCGCGGCCCAGGGCTTCCTGCACCAGTTGGAGCCATTCCAGCAGCGGCAGCAGGCTGTTGACGGTGTCGCCCAGTTGGCGGGCGAGCTGGTCCCGCGCGCTGTCATCCAGCTGACGCCAGGCGAGAAAATACACGCCTTCCTCCTGGTTGCTGGCCACGCGGCGGTTAAGCGGGCGCAGGTAGCTGTCGATTGCCTCGCGGGTGGCGTCATCCTGCAGGCGCTTGAAGGCGCTTTCGTCGCTCACCGCGCAGATAAACTCGCCCGCCAGCAGCCGTTCCAGCAGCGGTCCATGCGGCAACAGACTCATATCGCTCATACCGGCACCTCCTCATGGCGGGCTTTAAGGCGCTCGGCCAGGCGGCTCTGACGGGGTTCGATGCGTTTTAGCCGTCGTTTGGCGGGGTCGTCGGCGTCGCGGTCGATCAGGTAGCGGTTATGGAACAGCAGCAGCACGTCGGATTCCGGGTTGGGGAAGGCGCCGACAATATGAATCTGGTTGCTGTCGCAGGCGTCGAACAGCTTTTCGACGTTGTGGTAGGCAAGCGTACCGATCTCGTCGATGGGCCAGTGGATGGCGATCGCCGCCCGGCCGCGCAGCAGGCGGGTAAAGGCAAGCAGGAACTTGCACAGAATCAGATACGCCATGCCGTGGCTGGACGATTCGAGCAGTTGGCGGTCGTTCTTGATGATCAGGTCGGTGCCGCCTTCGTTGAGGTGCAGCTCCAGGCGTAGCAGGCTTTCAAAGCTGTACTGCTGATCGCTGCGCAGCAAATCGACCACGTCCGCCAGGGCGTTGAGGTAGTCGTCGCTGGGCAGGGTCTGCTCGGAGTCGCGCCAGGCCTTGTAGCGCTGGGCGAACAGCTTGAGCGGCTCCCAGAAGCCGAGTTCGTCGATGGTCGACTGGATACGTACCTCGGCCTTGCTGATGCCATCCAGGCGCAGGTCGTCGGCCACTTCATCCGAGAGGCGCTTGCTCTGGGCGCTGATGCGGCGGTTGAGGTCGCGGAACACGGTGAAGAACTTGTCCAGATCGTCGCTGAGGTTGCGCCCCTGCTGAATCAGCTGTTGTTGCTGGTCTTCCAGCAGTTTGAGCATGCCGCCGAGCAGCGGCAGCAATGCGCGGGGGTCGTCGGGATCGCTGAGCTTGGCGCGCTCGCTTTCCAGGGCGTCGACAAAGCTGGTGCTCGCCCCTTTAATCAGCTGACTTTCGACCTCCTGACAGCCTTTGCGCAGCGCGTCGCGTTCCTGGGCGCGGCGTTTGAGAGCCTCGCGGCTGCGCGCCAGTCGCTCGCCCACATCGCCGGGGGCTTCCTGCTGGGGCGTGGCGTCCGAGGTCAGGGTGAGTTCATCGAGCTGCTTGAGCAGCGGCTTGAGGTCGTTGAGTACCTCGTGGCTCTCGCGGCGCTTGGTTTCAAACGCGGCGACGTGCTGCTGGTGGGCGGCCTTGGTGGCTTTGAAGGCCTGCTGGTGTTCCTCGCGCTTACGCTGGGCGGCGTCTATCTCACGGCTTAAACGCCCTTCCTGCTCGACCAGTTCGGGTTTGCGCTGCCCCCAGCTTACGCGCATAAAGCGCTTGTAGGCGTCCAGCTCGTCCTGGCGGGCGGCGGTGTGACGGATGTGCTCGTCCAATTGCTGCAGCCGAGCTTTGGTATCCCTCATTTTTTTCGGATCGAAGCCCTGGGCTTTCAATTCCTGGTCGAATGCCTCTTCCAGCTCGGCGCACTGGCGCTTGTGTTCGGCCTTCTGTTCGGTGAGCTGGGTTTTGTACTGCTGAATCTGCCGGTCGATGGAATCCAGCTGGCTTTGCGCGTCGGCTTTTAGCTCCAGCAGTTCGGCCTGATGGGCGGCGTTTAGCTTGTCCAGCGCGGTCTGGCGTTCGTCGCGCAGGGCTTGCTGCTGCGCTTCCTGTTCTGCCAGGGCAGCCTCTTGCTCGGCCTTGCGCTGGCGTTGCGCCTCGGCATGGCGTGCCTGGCACTGGCGGCGGGCCTCCTGGGCGTATTCGACTTCTTCATCGGCACGCTTCACCGCCAACTGGGCCTGGCTTAGCGCTTCATCGGCGGCCTGGACGCGCTCATTATGCCGTTTGAGCTGCTTTTCGCTGTTGGTAAGCTCGGCCTCGGCGCGCACCACGGCGTCGTCCGCCGCTTCAATGGCGGCCAGCAGGCTGGCTTCATCCTGGGCGTAGTCCGGCGGCTCGATCAGATGGGTATCCAGCACCAGGCCGTAAAGGTCGTCGCTGGGTTGCTCGGTCAAGGTCGGCGACAGGTCACGGCGCTCCAACAGCTCGGGGGCGATCACCTTGCCCAGCCGCTGCTCCCATTCGGGCAGGTGGTAGCGCAGGAAATGGCGCAGCGAGCCTTGGGCGGGGTCGCGCTGGCGGTGCAGCGCCTGGCTGGTTTGCTGGGCGCGGGTCAGCGTCCGGCGGGCATCCGCGTGGGCCTGTTCGGCGCTGTCGCGTTCGCGCTTGAGGCTATCCAGCTCGCGGCGCTGGCTTTCCCGCTGGCTGCTGGCGGCGTTGTGGTCGCTTTGCGCCTGGTCGATCCGCGCCTGAATCAGGGCGGCCTCTTCGCTTTCCTCCGCCGTGGGGCCGCTGTGGCTCAGCGCGGCTTTCAGCGCTGCCAGCCGTTCAACCCCCTGGTTGAGGCGTTCCTGAAAGTCGGCTTCTGTCTCTTCGCGCTGGGTCTGGTAGCGGGCATCGAGATTGCGCTGGGCCTCCCAGTGGGCTTCCTGATGCGCGGCCTTTTCTTCGTTGAGGGCATCGACCAGCCCCTGGATCTCTTCGCTTTGGCGGGCCAGCGCTTCGCCCAGCTCGCGTAGCCGCTCTTCCTTGCGGGCCTGGCTTGCCTGCACGGCCTCTTGCAGGGCGGTCAGGTGGCTTTTCAGTTGCTCGAACTGCTCACGTTTTTGGGGCAGCGCGTTGAGGTCGCGCTCAAGGGCGGGCATGTCTGCCGCCTCATAGGCTTCGTACTGGTCCTGCAGGTCGCTCAGGTCGCGCTGGGTTTGTTTGAGACCGCTTTCCAGCTCGCTGAGCTGCTCGTTCAGCTCATCCCGGACCGCCTCGTAGGCGTTTTTCTCGGCGTCGAATGCCTCTTGCCGTGTCCCCATCTCGGCTTCGGCATCGGCCAGGGTGCGCTCGATGTGGTGGCGGTCGGCTTCCAGCTGTGGTTTCAGCTGCCACAGTGAGGCCTCCACATCCGCCAACTCGCGGTCAACGTCGTGCAGCTTGGCAAGCGAGCGCTGCAGCGGCTCCAGGCGCATGGATTGGCGCATCTGGTCAATCCACTCCCGCGCCTTGGCGCTGCGGATGCGTGTCACCGGCAGTTCGACGCCGTCCTCTTCAAAGATCGCCGCCAGCATGGTCTTGAGGGTATCCATCTTGCCTTCTTTGGCATGCACCGCCGAGACCAGCTTTTCGATATGGCGAATGCGATGCTCAGGCTTGACCAGGCTAAACTGCGCGGCCATCTGGCGCAGCTTGAGGGCATCCTTGCGATTGCCGTGGGGCATGATGCCGGGCGTGGGGGTAAAGTCGTTCTGGATCACCGCGCGGTATTCGGAGGTGGCGGTAAGCTTGGACGAGACGTTGATGCTCTCCCGGCGCAGGCCGTTGGCCCACTGGGCGTACTCCAGTGCCACGGCGCCGTCTTCTCCCTCCACCAGATAATCTTCTGGCCGGTAAGGGGCGGCGACAAAACGATACTCCACCCCGCCTTCCGATTTGCGGGTCAGCACCACCTGGCAGATATTGCCCGCTTCGCGGCGGTATTCGTAGACCAGATAACTGTTGCGGTGGGGCAGGTAAAACGCGTCGAACTTCATGCGCGTCTTGGGCACTACCTTATTAGGTAGCTCGCCGTAAAACACCGGCACCAGGCGCTGGAGGGTGGTTTTACCCGAGGCGTTGGTGCCGCAAATATTGGTGTGGCCATCCACACTCAGTTCGACCACGCCTTCCAGGTGGCCGTGAATCATCACGATGCGTAGCAGGTGGGCCATGCCGTATCCTTGGACAGGTTTTTTTCGTTGCAGTGTTAGGCTACATTCTACGCTATCTCATTTGGAGACGTTATGCCCCGCTACCCCGAACACTTAACCGGCGAAGGCCCGCATAACCCTTTCCCTGGTATCAAGGTGCTGGAGCGCAAGCTTGGTCATGCGATTCCCCACCAGTTGGGCTCCAACGAGGGGCTGGACATGCCCCACCGCGCCCTGCGCGAACACTTTGGCGATGCCCTGGCCGCGCACGTTTACAGCTACGGCGATGCCGAGGCGTTGGGTATACGCAAGCGCTTGAGCGCTCAGCAGGGCATTCCGCTTGAGACGCTGCTGGTGGATGCCGGCGCCGACAGCCTGATGGCGCTGGCCCTGCGTACCACCTGCGAACCCGGCGAGACGGTGGTGAGCACCGCGGGCACCTACCCCACCTTTGGCTATTTCGCCAGGGGGCAGGGCTGCCAACTGGTCGAGCCCAGCTATTTTGAGGCCCCGGGCGTGCTGGCCCCGGACCTCGACGCCCTGGCAACGGCAGCGCAAGACGCCGATGCGCGGGTGGTATATCTGGCCAATCCGGACAACCCCAGCGGTCACTTGCACAGCGACAGCGACATTCTCAAGCTGCGCGACGAACTGCCAGATACCTGCTGGCTATTGTTGGACGAGGCCTATGGGGACTTCCGCGACGATGCAGGCAGCGAATTCACCACCCGGGCGATTCCAGGCGTGATCCGCCTGCGCACGCTGTCCAAGGCCCACGGCCTGGCCGGGCTGCGCATTGGCTACGCGATTGCCGAGCCAGACGTGCTGGCGATGATGATGAAGGTGCGTATTCACTATGCGGTCTCCACCTTCACCCAGACCGCCGCCGAAGTGGTGCTCGACCATCCTGACGAGGTGAACCAGCACGTTGCCGAGGTAAAAGCCCGCCGTGAGCAGTTGGCAGAACACTTCCGTGCCCTCGGGGCCGACGTGCTGCCCAGCGCCACCAACTTTATCGGCATTCGCCTGCCCAGCGCCGAGCTGGCCGCCGAGGTGCACCAACAGCTGCTCGCCGAAGGCGTGTTGGTCGCTCGCCTGGCGCACCCGGAGCTTGCAAACGTGATACGCATTACCGCCGTGCAGGCCGCGTTGGAGCCGGGAAGATTAGCGATTCTTGAGCAGGCTATCCAGCGCAATGCGTGAGGGAGGCTACCCACTCAAGAAGGTAATGCCTCCCACACTTCAATGGCCGCAGCGAGATCCTCGAGCGAGGCGCCGACGGATTTGAACAGGGTGATCGCCTGGGGCGACGAGCGGCCCGGCTTGGCTGCCGTCAGCACCTCGGCGAGCTCGGCCTGAATCTGGTCGAACTGGAACTCCCCTTCGTCAATCGCCTGAAGAATATCCCCCGCTTCACCTTTGGCACCGGCGTAGGTGTCCACAAACACCTCGGCGCGGCGCAAACATAGGGCATCGGTTTCGCGCATTTGCGGGCGGAACGCGCCAATCAAGTCCAGGTGTGTGCCGGGGGTCAGCCACTCGCCCTTGATCAGCGGCTCGGTGGAGAGGGTCACGCAGCTGACGATATCCGCCTCGGCCACGGCATACGCCAGGCTTTCCACCACCTGGGTCTCGAAGCGCTCGGCGTACTCGTCGGCAAGGGCTTGTGCCTTGCGGGGGTTGCGGCCCCAGATCAGCACACGTTTGATGGGGCGCACGCTGGCGTGGGCTTCGATCACCATGGGGGCGAGCTTGCCGGTACCGACGACCAGCAGGGTATCTGCGGCGTCGTTGGCAAGCGCCTGTGCAGCCAGCGCTGAGGCGGCTGCCGTGCGACGTCGGGTGAGCTCGCTGCCGTCGATACACGCCAGCGGCCGGCCATGCTGGCCCTCGCTGAGCAGGTAAAGCCCTGAGATCGCCGGGATACCGTGGTCGGCGTTTTGCGGAAACACATTGACCATTTTGACGCCGATATAGCCCGCCGCTTCCCAGGCGGGCATCAGCAGCATGGTAGCTTCGCCATCCGGGCGGTGCATGGCGTGGTGGTGACGCGGCGGCGACTCCACGCCCTTCACAAAGGTGGTCTCCAGCCGCTTGATCAGGCCGTCCCAACCGAGCGTGGCGGCGACGTCTTCAGCAGAAACAACCCGCATCTCAGGCCTCCGGCAGCGCGGCGATGACCATGATTTCCACCTTCCACTCGGGCTTGGCAAGCTTTGCCTCAACCGCAGCGCGAACCGGCGGACGCCCCGGCACAACCCAGGCGTCCCAGGCGGCGTTCATCTGGTCAAACTCGCCCATACTGGTGACCCAGATTTGCGCTGAAATCAAATGTTCTTTGCTGGTGCCCGCCTGGGCAAGCAGCTGATCGATGCGCGCCAGCACCTGCTCGGTTTGGCCGCGCATATCGGCCGAGGCGTCCGTCGGCACCTGGCCGGCGAGATAAACGGTGGCGTTATGAACCGCCACCTGGCTCATACGTGCATTGCTGTCTTGGTAGGTAACGCTCATCGGGTCTCTCCATGAATAAAGTGGCGGCTGATCAAGCACTATAAAACGGCCAGGCAGGGGAAAGCGAGGCAGCCGTGCGCTTGGAGAAAAGCGTTAAGCAAGCGATCAATTCAATTAGGGGATAAGCGCCGCAACCTCAGAAATTCCTGGCTACCTCAGGTTTACGACGCATGGCGCGTTAAGTCATGAAAGTGCACACCAGTGGCTTTGATGACTGCGGTCATCGTGCGCAAGGTAGGGTTACCCTTAGGTGATAACGCACGATACAAGCTTTCTCTTGATAACTTGGCACGTTCAGCGACGACGGCCATTCCACCCTGGGCTTCCACCACATGGCGAAGTGCCATAAGAAAGGCCGTTTCCCCACCTTCCTCGTCCAGCTCATCAAAAGCGGTGCGTAGATAATCGACAGCCATGTCGGGATCTTCACGAAGCATGGTAATCACAGCATCGTCATGGCTTTTCATTTCTTCACCCTCTTTCGGTAGTCCACCAAAAATGCCTTTGCCTGTTCAATATCGGCCTGCTGACGTTTTTTGGTGCCTCCGGTCAATAGAAGAACCAACCGTCTTCCCACTTTAGCGTAATAGACGCGATAGCCTGGACCATAGTCGATACGAAGCTCCATCACACCGTCGCCCACGCTTTTAGCATCGCCCGCATTACCGGCGACAAGTCGGTTAAGGCGCGTTAATACGCGCATAGCAGCCTGCCGATCTTTCGCCTTGGTAGCATCTAACCAAGCCTGGAAGGGATCATGACCATCAGCAGTCAAGTAATGCGATAAGGACGTCATGAAAACAATGTAGCCTAAAAGCTACAGCTTTGCAGGCGCCAACGCTTATATTTGTCCTGGTGCGACCAGACGCACATTGGACGAGAATGCGTCAACTCTATTCAGGACTAGTCAGGCATAAAAAAAGAGCCCAGCGATGAACGCTGGGCCCTTAATAAACTTGGTGCCGGTGGCCAGACTCGAACTGGCACGCCTGTTACAGCGGCGGATTTTGAATCCGCTGCGTCTACCAATTCCGCCACACCGGCAATGGCTGCGCATTATACGTAGATCGCCTTCTAGGTCAATCACATTGACTGACTTTATCCGCACAAAGCGCTATCCTATGCCGCCCGTTTGACTACCGGAATAGAGCTTTCACATGCAGCGCGCGGATTTTCACTTTGAGCTACCCGACGAGCTTATCGCCCGTTACCCGTCCGAGCAGCGAAGCGACTGCCGTCTGCTGTGCGCGGACGGACGGAGCGGCGCGCTTGAACACCGCCGGTTCACGGATTTGCTCGAGCTACTCGAGCCCGGCGACCTGCTGGTGTTCAACGATACCCGGGTGATCCCGGCGCGCCTGCACGGCCAGAAGGCCAGCGGCGGCAAGGTGGAAATGCTGCTGGAACGCCCGCTGGATACGCACCGCGGGCTGGCCCACATCCGCTCGAGCAAGTCGCCCAAGCCCGGCACCGAGCTGATCTTTGAAGGCGATATTCACGCCGTGGTGGAAGGCCGCCGTGATGCGCTGTTCGAGCTGCGCTTTCTGGGCGAGACACCAATGATCGCGCTGCTCGAAGCCCACGGCCATATGCCTCTGCCTCCCTACATTACCCGCGAAGACGAGCTCAGCGACCGTGAGCGCTATCAGACCGTGTATGCCCGGCGCGACGGCGCGGTGGCCGCGCCTACCGCAGGCCTGCACTTTGACCAGCCGCTGCTCGATGCGCTGGCGGATAAAGGCATCAACAGCGCCTTCGTCACGCTGCACGTGGGCGCTGGCACTTTCCAGCCGGTGCGCGTCGACAACATCCTCGAGCACCACATGCATAGCGAGTGGATCGAGGTGTCTGAGGCGACCTGCCAGCAGGTACGCGAGACGCAGGCGGCGGGCAAGCGCGTGATTGCCGTGGGCACCACCAGCGTGCGCTGCCTGGAAAGCGCCTGCCTGAAAAGCGCGGACGGCCGTATTGCCCCGTTTAGCGGCGACACTGATATCTTCATCTACCCGGGCTATGAGTGGCGCTGTGTGGACGCGCTGATCACCAACTTCCACCTTCCGGAATCGACGCTCTTGATGCTGGTCTCCGCCTTTGCCGGCTACGACACCATTATGCACGCTTATCAAACGGCGGTTGACGAGCGCTATGCGTTTTTCAGCTATGGCGATGCCATGCTGCTGACCCGCTAACCTTTTTTGCGTTTCAACCGCTTCCAGAACGAGTAACCACCATGCGAAACGAATGCTTTATGCGCTTTGAGCGCCTCGCCGACGATGGTCGCGCGCGCCGGGGCCGCCTCCACTTCCCCCGTGGCACGGTGGAAACACCGGCGTTTATGCCGGTGGGCACGTACGGCACGGTCAAAGGCATGACGCCCCAGTCGGTCAAAGACATCGGCGCCGAGATCATCCTCGGCAACACCTTTCACCTCTGGCTACGCCCCGGCACCGACGTCATCGAAGCCCACGGCGATCTGCACGACTTCGCCCAATGGGACAAGCCGATCCTCACCGACTCCGGCGGCTTCCAGGTATTTTCACTGGGCGAGATGCGCAAGATCACCGAGCAGGGCGTGCATTTCCGCTCGCCGGTGGACGGTAGCAAAGTGTTTATGGGCCCGGAAGAGTCGATGGCAGTGCAACGTTCGCTGGGCTCCGACGTGGTCATGATCTTTGACGAGTGCACGCCCTACCCGGCCACCTTTGACGAAGCCGAAAAGTCGATGGAGCTATCGCTGCGCTGGGCCAAGCGCTCGCGGGAGGCCCACGGTGATTCCCCCTCGGCTCTGTTCGGCATCATTCAGGGCGGCATGCACCCCGCGCTGCGCGAGCGCTCGCTGAAGGGGTTGCTGGACATCGGCTTTGACGGACTGGCGATTGGCGGCTTATCGGTAGGCGAGCCCAAGGAAGAAATGATCAAGGTGCTCGACTATTTGCCCAGTTGGATGCCCGACGATACGCCCCGCTATCTGATGGGCGTCGGCAAGCCCGAAGACCTGGTCGAAGGCGTGCGCCGCGGCGTGGACATGTTCGACTGCGTGATGCCTACGCGCAACGCACGTAACGGCCACTTGTTTACCGCCCAAGGTACCGTCAAAATTCGTAATGCTGTGCATCGCTTTGATACCCGGCCACTTGAAGAAGGCTGCGATTGCCATACCTGCCAGCACTTCTCTCGCGGCTACTTGCATCATCTTGATCGCTGCAACGAGATGCTGGGCTCCATGCTCAATACCATCCATAATCTGCGTTACTATCAAAGGGTGATGGCTGATTTGCGCGCAGCAATCGAAGCGGGTACATTGACGACCTTTGTGGAAGGCTTCTATGTGCAACGCGGACTGTCGGTGCCTCCCCTCGCAAATTAATCAGCGTTCGTCTTAGCGAGCGTTTTAACTTGCTCAATCATTGAGTTTATAACCCAGGAGTTCTCTGCAATGCTGGATTTCTTCATTTCTCCCGCCCACGCCCAAGCAGGCGGTGCTGGCGGTGGTATTGCGCAAATCGTGATGCTGGTCGGTTTTGTGCTGATTTTCTACTTCCTGCTCTGGCGCCCCCAGGCCAAGCGCGCGAAGCAGCACAAGCAGCTGATCAGCAATCTGGACAAGGGCGATGAAATCGTCATTGGCGGTGGCATGCTCGGCCGCATCACCAAGGTGAGCGACGAATTCCTCACCATGGAAATCGCCGAAGGCACTGAAGTCAACGTGCAGAAAAACGCCGTTGCCGCCGTGCTGCCCAAGGGCACCATCAAGTCCATCTAATGTAATGTAATACCCCTGCCTGAATGCCAGCCATCCCGGCAGGGGTGACATGGTATCAACGATGGTGAACCTTGCCGTGCATAGTCGGTCTGTGCACGGCATTCCGTTTGTAATTGAAGGCAGGGCTTGCATGCTCAACCGTTACCCCCTGTGGAAGTATCTGTTGATACTGGTCGTTTTAGTGGCCGGCCTAATCTACGCGCTTCCCAACTTATTCCCTGAAGATCCCGCCGTCCAAATCAGCAGCGCCCAAACCGGCGAAACGCTGGATGAAAGCGAAATTGAGCGTATTGAAGACGCCCTCAATGACGCCGACATCGACATCAAGGCCATCGAACAAACCAATCAGCAGTGGCTGATTCGCCTGACCAATTCCGACGATCAGCTGCGCGCCCAGGAAATCGCCAGCGACCTGGTGGACGACGATGCCACGGTCGCACTTAACCTTGCCGAGGCCACACCCGGCTGGCTGAAGGCCTTTTCTGCCTCGCCCATGACGCTTGGCTTAGACCTGCGCGGCGGCGTTCACTTCCTGCTGGAAGTGGATATGGAAGCGGCCTTGACCCAGCGGCTCGAGGTCAACGGCAGCGCGATGCGTGAATTGCTGCGCGACGAAGGCATTCGCTATCGCAATACCGAGGTAGAAGAACGCAGCCTGTCAATTGATTTCGCTGGCGAAGAAGACCGCGATGAAGCGCGCAGCCTGATCAGCCGCGAATTCCCCGAGTTCGAATACAGCAGCGAAGAAGAAGGCCGTGCAGCACGTTTGGTGATGACGCTGACCGATGAATCGGTTAACGAGATTCAGGATTACGCGATTAACCAAAACCTGACCACACTGCGTAACCGGGTTAACGAACTAGGCGTTGCCGAGCCCATGGTCCAGCGCCAGGGTCCCGACCGCATTGTCGTGGAGCTTCCCGGCGTTCAGGATACCGTGGAGGCCAAGCGCGTGGTGGGCGCGACGGCGAACCTGGAATTCCGTCTCGAAGCCCGCTCCGATGCGCCGGATAGCGAAACCGAGGAGTTCAGCTTCCGTAACGACGAATCGCGCTCCGCCGAGCTGATGCGCGACGTCATCGTTACCGGCGATAGCGTTTCGGATGCCAGCCGCAACTTCGATGAAAACGGTCGACCACAGGTCAATATCGACCTGGACGGCACCGGCGGTACCTTGATGAACCGCGCCACACGCAGCAACATTGGCCGCAACATGGCGGTGCTGTTCATCGAGCACAAAACCGAGGAACGCACGGTCATTGAGGATGGCGAGGAAGTCACCGAGCGCGAACCCTACGTGGAGCGTGGCCTGATCAGTCTGGCGACGATCCAGAGTGCGCTGGGTAACAGCTTCCGCATTACCGGTCTTGATTCGCCTACCGAAGCCGAAGAGCTTGCGCTGTTGCTGCGCTCGGGCTCACTCGCAGCGCCGATCTACTTCGTTCAGGAACGCACCATCGGGCCAAGCCTGGGTGCCGACAATATCGAACGCGGCCTGCTTTCGGTGCAAGTTGGCTTGCTGCTGGTCGCGCTGTTCATGCTGATCCGCTACAAGGTATTTGGCATCTTCGCCAATATTGCCCTGGCGTTAAACCTGGCCCTACTAACCGCTGCCATGTCGCTACTGGGCGCCACGCTGACGCTTCCGGGCATTGCCGGTATCGTGCTGACGCTGGGCATGGCGGTGGACGCCAACGTGCTGATATTCGAGCGAATACGTGAAGAGTTGCGCAACGGCATGTCGATCCAGCAGGCGATCTACTCCGGCTACGAACGCGCGTTCACGTCGATCGTCGACGCCAACATCACCACGCTGCTGGTCGCCATCATCCTGTTCTCGATTGGTACCGGGCCGGTCAAAGGCTTCGCCGTCACCCTGTCTATCGGTATTTTGACCTCGCTGTTTACCGCACTATTGGTGACCCGCGCCATGGTCAATCTTGCGTATGGCGGCAAGCCCGTCAAAAAGCTGTGGATCTAACGCCAACGCTCAGCCCAGACTTTACGAGGTGGTAATGAAACCTTTAACACAACGGCAAATCGACTTCATGGGGCGCCGCAAGCTGGCGTTCATCGTCGCTGCCGTCCTGCTGATCGTGTCGATTGGCGCGATTTTTTTCCAGCAACTTAATCTAGGCCTGGACTTTACCGGCGGCACGCTCATCGAGGTACGCTACGCCGAGGCGCCGTCCCTCGACTCGGTGCGCCAGCTGCTTCAGGACAATGACTTTGAAGACGTTGCGGTGCAGACCTTTGGCACCTCCAGCGAAGTATTGATCCGCCTGCGTCAGGCCTTTGATCCTGATATCGGCAACCAGATCGTCAATTTGCTGGAAGACGACGGCGCCAGCGTCGAGCTGGTACGCGCCGAGTTCGTCGGCGCCCAGGTGGGCGACCAACTGCGCGACCAGAGCGGCATGGGGCTGCTGGTCGCCCTGGGCGTGGTCATGCTGTATGTGGCGTTTCGCTTTCAGTACAAGTTCGCGATCGGCGCGCTCCTGGCGCTGATGCACGACGTGATCATCGTGGTGGGCTTTTTCGCGGTGTTCCAGCTCGACTTCGACCTGACCGTACTGGCCGCGATTCTGGCCGTCATCGGCTACTCGCTGAACGATACCATTGTGGTCTACGACCGCATGCGCGAAGAAATCCGCATGTCACGCATCGATGACATGCCGCAGATCTTCAACGATGCAATCAACGCCACGCTGTCGCGGACATTGGCCACCTCGGGCACCACCCTGCTGGTGCTGGTCGCCCTGCTACTGCTGGGCGGCGACATGATCCAGAACTTCGCCATCGCCCTGCTGGTCGGCATCGTGGTGGGTACGTTCTCGTCCATCTATATTTCCGGGGCCCTGCTGCTTCCGCTCAAGCTGTCGCGCGAAGACCTGATCCCCACCAAGAAAGACCCGGACGAAGAAGAGGAAGAGCTGCCCTAACCCCGCACGCTCGACCGCGCACAAAAAAACCCCTGCCGGCATTCATTCCGGCAGGGGTTTTTGTTTGGCTGGGGGGTTGTCTAGATATGCGGCGCCAGCTGCTTGATGATCGCTTTATACAGGCGCGGCCCTGCCGCCAGCAGTTGGCCTTCGGCTTTCACGTTGGGCTGACCGTCGGGGCTGCCCATCAGCGCGCCGGCCTCTTTCAGCATCAGGCTGCCCACCTGCATATCCTGCTCTTCAAGGCCCAGCACGAAGGCGCTGTCGACGCGTCCGGTGGCCAGCTCGAGGATATCCAACAGCCCGCTGCCCGTGGCGATCAGGGTATCGACCTGGGGGGCAAGCTGCTGGGTAATGGTCAGATAAGCGGGCAGATGACGGGGGCGCAGCCACGATTCGGGAAGGCTCATCGCCAGTCGCGTGGCGCTGATGGCCTTGGCCTGACTGACGCGCATACGCTTGTCGTTATGCTGTGCGCCACGGCCACGGCTGGCAATGTACTCGTCGTCACCGAACGGCGAGATCACCACGGCATGCTCGGGGCGACCTTTGACGAGACACACCACTGAGAGTGCAAAGCCCTTGCCCGCGACGGCCAGGTTGGAATAGCCGTGCATGGGCTCAATCTTCCAGACGATATCGTCGCTTTCATCCTGGCCGGGCCGGAAAGGGGTGTAGCGCCCCATCACCCCGTGCTGGGGATAGCCACGCTCAAGCTGCTGAACAATGGTTGCCTCGGCTTTACGCGCCGTGTCTTCAAGCAGTTTGTCGAGGTTGAACTCATCGTGCGCGTTTTCAATGCGCTCGCGCACCTTCAGGAAGTGTTCAACAGCGCCGCGCGCCGCGCGCAGCGTAAATTGGACCATCGGATTCATGGTTGGGCCTTGTCACAGTGATGTTAAAGAACGGTAGGCGGTCGCTTCGCCTTTGGCGCGCAATTCTAGCAGACCGCTATCGGGCATGCTATCGACTCATGGTAGACTGCCGCTTTTCCGCTTCCTGTGACCGGGTTTTATCATGCTTGAGCGCATTCGCATCGTCCTAATCGGCACCAGCCACCCTGGCAATATCGGCGGCGTTGCCCGTGCCATGCATAACATGGGGCTTGCCGACCTGGCGCTGGTGGCGCCGCGTTGCGAGGTCATCACCCAGGACAGCATCTCCCGCGCCTCGGGGGCCGATCACCTGCTTCACAGCGCTCAGGTATTTGCGACCATTGAAGACGCTGTAGCGGACTGCACCCTCGCGGTGGGTGCCAGCGCCCGCTCGCGCACCCTGCCGTGGCCGATGCTCTCGCCCCGCGAGCTTGCCGACCGCTTACCTGGTGAATGCCAGGCGGACACGGCCCGAGTCGCGCTGGTCTTCGGCCGCGAGGATAGCGGCCTGACCAACGCCGAGCTGCAGCGCTGCCATGCTCACGTACACATTCCCACCAATGCCGACTTCAGCTCGCTCAACCTGGCGGCGGCGGTTCAGGTACTCGCCTACGAATGCCGCATGGCGTGGCTGAGTCAAGCCGACAGCCCAGCGCCTGCCAGCCAACGCGCCGATACCGCACAGCCCGTTCCGGTGGCAGACGCGGACGATGCGCTGGCCTCTCACGCCGACCTCGAGCGTTACTTCGAGCACCTGGAACGTACGCTGGTGACCATCGAGTTCCACGACCCCGACAAGCCCCGCCAGCTGATGGCGCGCCTGCGGCGTCTCTTCCTGCGCGCCCGCCCCGAGCAAATGGAAATGAACATTCTGCGCGGCATTTTATCGGCCACCGAGAAGGCGGCGCAGCCCGGGCATCACCGGAAGTGAGCCGCTAGACTTGAAGACATCGGCGCGCGCCCCCACCATCATGTGTCCACCGCGCACAATAATTCGGCGATGATGGTCAGCACCCGCCCGGTGATGAACCGCACTGCTACCGCCCAAGGGATTCCCATGTTTCAACGCCTGCGTGAAGATATAAACAGCGTCTTTGACCGCGACCCCGCCGCCCGCAACTTTCTCGAGGTGCTGACCAACTACCCCGGCCTGCACGCGTTGCTGTTGCATCGCTGCAGCCACTGGCTATGGCAAAAGAACCTCAAGTGGCTGTCGCGTTCGCTATCGACGTTTGGCCGCTGGCTGACCGGCATTGAAATTCACCCGGGGGCCACCATCGGCCGGCGCTTTTTCATCGACCATGGCATGGGCGTGGTGATTGGCGAAACCGCCCGGGTGGGCAACGACGTGACGCTCTACCAGGGCGTCACCCTGGGCGGCACCAGCTGGCACAAGGGCAAGCGCCACCCGACCCTGGGCGATGGCGTGATTGTCGGCGCCGGCGCCAAAATCCTCGGCCCCTTTACCGTCGGTGCCGGCGCCAAGATCGGCTCCAATGCCGTGGTGACCAAAGAGGTGCCCGCCGGCGCAACAGTGGTCGGGATTCCCGGCAAGATCGTCAAGCGCGCCGACCCCGACGTTGAAGAGGCGCTGGACGTGGATCCCGCGCGCCGCGAAGCCATCTGCCAGAAATTCGGCTTTGACGCCTATGGCGTCAGCGAAGACATGCCCGACCCGGTGGCACGCTCCATGCAGGCCATGCTGGATCATATGCACGCCGTGGACGAGCGCATCGAACGCATGTGCTCGACCCTGCGTAAGCTGGATGCCAGCTACCGTGACGGCCAGCTACCGGCGCTGCGCGATGAGGATTTCGCCGACATCCTGGAAGAGGCGGAGAGCGCCTGTTCAGGACTGGGCACGCGTCCGACGTCCACGGCGTCCTCCGATCAGGACACCCCATCGGGTAATGGTTGACCAAAGCACTCGGGTTTTCCCATAATGGCAGCACATTTGCCGTTAGCGCTGAGCCATCGGCGTCGAGGTACCTGTCATGCGTTTGACCACCAAAGGGCGTTACGCCGTAACCGCCATGCTGGACCTGGCTCTCCATGCCCAGCACGGGCCGACCAGCCTTAGCGATATTTCCCAGCGCCAGGAAATCTCGCTGTCGTATCTCGAGCAGCTGTTTGCCCGGCTGCGCCGCTACGGGCTGGTCAATAGCGTGCGCGGCCCCGGGGGCGGCTACCTGCTCGCCCATGCGCCGGACAGTATCAGCGTTTCCCAGGTAATCGACGCGGTCAACGAAACCGTCGACGCCACGCGCTGCCAGGGGCTTTCCGATTGCCAGCAGGGCGATACCTGTCTGACGCATCATTTATGGTGCGATCTATCGGCGCAGATTCGTCATTTTCTGGATGACGTCACCCTCGCCCAGCTGATGCAGCGACCGGATGTCATGCGGGTGGCGGAGCGTCAGCAACAGCGCGCCGCGGCGGGCATTCTGGCGTCATCCCCATAACCCGGGCCGCGCGCCTCGTTTTTCAACACAGGTAACATGACCACGATGACGGCTACTTCGCTTCCCATTTATCTCGATTACGCCGCCACCACACCGGTGGATCAACGCGTGGCCGAGGTAATGCAGCGCTACCTGACCGTCGATCAGCTGTTTGCCAATCCCGCCTCGCGCAGCCATATGCTCGGCTGGCAGGCGGAACAGGCCGTGGAGCAGGCGCGCCGTCAGGTGGCCGACACCATCGGCGCCGACCCGCGCGAAATCGTCTGGACCAGCGGCGCCACCGAGGCCGACAACCTGGCCTTGATCGGCTACATGCGCGCCAATCGCGAACGCGGCATGCACCTGGTCACCTCGACCATCGAGCACAAGGCGATCGTCGATACCGCCCGGGCGCTGGAGCATGAAGGGTTCGAGGTCAGTTGGCTCGCCCCCGGCGCAGACGGCTGCATTCAGCCCGAGCAGCTGCGCAACGCCATGCGCGATGACACTGCGCTGGTCTCGCTGATGGCGGTCAACAACGAACTGGGCAGCATCAACGACATCGCCGCCCTGGCCGCCGTGACCCATGAATTTGGCGCGGTCTTCCATTGCGACGCCGCCCAGGCCGTAGGCCGCATCGAGCTGTCGGTGGTCGCCCAGCAGGTGGATCTGATGTCGCTGTCGGGCCACAAGGCCTACGGCCCGAAAGGCGTGGGGGCGCTTTACGTTAAGCGTCACCCGGACATGCGCATCGAGCCGTTGATTCATGGCGGCGGCCACGAACGCGGCATGCGCTCGGGCACGCTGCCCACGCACCAGATCGCCGGCATGGGCGAAGCCTTCAACCTGATTCAGCAGCAGCATGTTGAGGATCAGGCACGCATTGCCCAGCTGCAGCAGCGCTTTCTCGCCGGGCTCGAGGGGCTCGACGGCGTTTACGCCAACACCCCGCTCGGGCAGTCGGTACCCAACATATTGAACCTCGCCTTCGAAGGCGTGGACGGTGAATCATTACTGATGGGGCTGCGCGATGTCGCGGTCTCCACGGGGTCCGCCTGCAACTCGGCAAGCGTTGACCCGTCTTATGTATTACTGGGCATCGGCGTACCGCGCCGTCTTGCCCTCTCGTCGATTCGGTTTAGCTTCGGGCGCTTTACCACCGAGGCCGATATCGACCACGCGATCACGCTCATCCGCCACGCGGTGAGCGGGCTGCGCGCTTAGCAGCGCTAAGCGGCTGACCACTCAACAGGAGGACGCCTCTATGGCCACACTCAACATTACGCCAGCTGCCGCCCAGCAGATCCAGCACGTGCTGGACGAACGCGGACAAGGCCTGGGCCTGCGCGTTTCCGTCAAGCCCAGCGGCTGCTCCGGCTATAGCTATGTACTGGATTTCGCCGACCAGGTGTCGGATGACGATGTCCACTTTGAAGCCAACGGGGCGAGCGTTTATGTTGCGCCGGATGCGCTTGAAATGCTCGACGGCAGCGAAGTCGATTACGTCAACGAAGGGCTGAACCGCTTTTTCCGTTTCAACAACCCGAACGTAAAAGACCAGTGCGGCTGCGGTGAAAGCTTTACCGTCTAGCACACCGCCCTCTCATGGCGTGACGGTATTCATCCCCCGGCTTAAGCGCTATAATCGCGCCTCGCGACAGTCGAACCGGCTGCCGACACCCTTATTTGTGCCGCCCCGGCCCACCGGGGCGGCAGTATTTGTTTATCCTTCAAGGAGTCTGTGACATGGCAACTGAACGTACGCTGTCTATTATCAAGCCCGATGCCGTCGCCAAAAACGCCATTGGTGACATCATTGCCCGCTTTGAGCACGCCGGGCTACGCGTTGTCGCCGCCAAGATGCTGCACCTGTCCGAAGACAAGGCCGGTGGCTTCTACGCGGAACACAAAGAGCGTCCGTTCTTTAACGACCTGGTCGGTTTCATGACCTCAGGCCCGGTTGTCGTGCAGGTTCTGGAAGGCGAAAATGCCATCGCCAAAAACCGCGACCTGATGGGCGCGACCAATCCGAAAGAAGCCGCTGCGGGCACCATCCGCGCTGACTTTGCGGAAACAATCGACGCCAACGCTGTCCATGGCTCTGACTCTGCGGAAAGCGCCGAGCGTGAAATTAGCTATTTCTTCGGTAATGACGAAATCTGCCCGCGCTAAGCTCGCCTCTCCAGGCAGCGCCGCCGTTTCAACGTCTGTTGCCGGCCATTTACGCGGGGGCAACCGCCCCCGCCACTTCCTAAAACGCTGACCGCCATGACCACCACCGTAGCCCAACATACGCCTAGCTCTGCCCCTCAACACGCGCCCACTGCCCAGGCAACGCCCGAGCGTCAAAACCTGCTGGGCATGTCGCGTGAACAAATGGCGGCCTTTTTCGTCTCCATTGGCGAAAAGAAATTCCGTGCCGCCCAGGTGATGAAGTGGATTCACATCGAAGGGTGCGACGACTTCTCGGTGATGACCAACCTGTCCAAGCCGCTGCGGGAAAAGCTCGCTCAGGTGGCGGAGATTCGTGGTCCCGGGGTGGTCTACGAAGGCACGTCAAGCGATGGCACGCGCAAGTGGGTGCTGGAAGTGGAAGATGGCAGCTACGTCGAAACCGTGCTGATCCCCGCAGAAAACGGCAAGCGGCGCACGCTGTGTGTCTCTTCCCAGGTGGGTTGCTCGCTGGATTGCAGCTTCTGCTCCACCGGCAAGCAGGGTTTCCAGCGTAACCTCACCGCCGCCGAGATCATCGGCCAGGTGTGGGTGGCCCAGCGTAGCGTGGGGCCGCGTCGGGACACCGCCAATCGGCCAGTGACCAACGTGGTGATGATGGGCATGGGCGAGCCGTTGCTCAACTATGACAACGTCGTTCCCGCCATGAAACTGATGCTCGACGACGACGGCTACGGCCTGTCGAAGCGTCGGGTGACGCTGTCCACCTCCGGCGTCGTGCCCATGCTGGACAAGCTTGGCGACGAGCTCGACGTAAGCCTGGCGGTGTCGCTGCACGCCGCCAACGACGAGCTGCGCAACGAACTCGTGCCGCTCAACCGCAAGTACAATATTCGTGCGCTGATGGACGCCTGCCACCGGTACCTGGCCAAGTGCCCGGAAAACCGTCTGGTGACCATCGAATATACCTTGATCAAGGACGTCAATGATCAGCAGGAGCACGCCGAACAGCTCGCAGCGCTGCTTGACGAACTGCCCTGTAAGATCAATCTGATTCCGTTTAACCCGTTTCCCAATTCGGGGTATGAGACACCGTCGCGCAACCAGACCATGCGTTTTCAACAGTGGTTGCACGACTTGGGCTACACTGCACCCATTCGTTCTACCCGTGGCGATGACATTGATGCCGCCTGCGGACAGCTTGTCGGCCGGGTGAAGGATCGCACCAAGCGAAGCGCACGTTATATTCAGTCGATTCAGTTAGATGCCGACTAATGGGTCGCCACCTTGACTTCCGGCGAACACGGCGCTTTGATGGACACGGTTTAGTTTAGCGATCCATCTTTTACGTTACCTTGCGAGGATTTACATGATGTGTCACCGCAGGCTTTATCACCCATCTCGGGTGCCTTTGCTCGCCGCGCTGGTCGGCAGCATATGGCTAGCCGGCTGTGCCTCCACGTCCAATGTATCTCCCTCGTCGTCAACGCCCGAGGCCGCCTCCGCCTATACACAGCTCGGCGTTGCCTATCTGGAACGCGACAACCTGCCCCGGGCGCTCAACGCCCTGGACCGGGCACTAGAGATCGCCCCCGACAACGCCGAAGCCCTGCAGGCCATCGCCCTGGTCTACCAGCGTCAGGGCGAAAGCGACTTGGCCGACCAGCACTTCCGGCGTGCCATTGATACGGCGCCTGACTTTACCCGCGCGCGTAACAACTACGCCGCATTTCTTTACCAGGAAGACCGTGTGGAAGCCGCCTGCGACCAGCTCGAGAGCGCTTCCCAGGACGCCCAGTACGATAACCGCACCCAACTGTTTGCCAACCTGGGGCAGTGCTACATGTCCCTGGGCGAGACCGACCTGGCACGCGAGCGCTTTAAGCGTGCACAACGAATCGATCCGCGCAATCCGCGCGGCTATTTTATGTTAGCTGAACTCGAATATTCACAGGGCAATTACGCCGAGGCATGGTCACCGCTGCAAACGTATCTGCAGCTTGCCGGGCCGAGCCAAGACGCGCTTTCACTGGCCGTTGACATTGCTAAGGCCCGCGGCGACCACGCCGCTGCGGCCGAGTACCAACGTCAACTTGGTAGCAACTGAGCGATGGACGCCCTGATCACCGATTATTTAATGAAGGATGCTCAGCCATGAGCGAGACACCGTCACAAGCTAGCGACACCCCAAGCGTCAATGACTCTCCAGGCGAGCTGCTGGCGCGCCGCCGTGAACAACTTGGCATTGCACTGAACGACGCCGCCCGCGCACTCAATCTGCGCCCTGCGGTGGTGGACGGCCTGGAGCGGGATGATTACAGTGAAATCCCGGTGGCCACCTATCGCCGCGGCTACCTGCGCGCCTATGCCAAGTATTTAACCATTGACGAACGGCTTATCCTGGATGCCTACCGGGACCGCTTTGGCGAAGCCGACGCGGAACGCAAGGTGACCCCCGTCGCGGTCACCAAGCCACCCTCTCGTCTGGGCGCCTGGTTGTTCAAGCTGGTCACGCTGCTGATCATCGTCGCGCTGATTGCCGTCACGGTAATGTGGTGGCAAAGCCGCGGCGGCAGCGAACCGCCCAATCTTGATTCGTCCTCATCAATGGAGGCGCCTGCCGAGCAGGATGCCGCCGGTGAGGACGAGCTGTCCAATGAGTCCGCCCAGGACGAGCCGACGGGCATATCCAATAGTGATAGCGCTGACAACAGCGATTCAGCGCTGGACGATATGGACGGTGCCGACGACGTCGGCTCAGCGGACACGGATGATACCGCCGGCGACACCGCTTCCGACGACGAAACCACCGCCGATGCAGCGCCTTCCAGCACGCCGGAGTCGGCCCCGCTGATCGACGAAGACAGCGCCGCTCAGTCGGCCAACCTGGCGGCCAACGACGACGAAGATGACGCGGACAGCAGCGACGCGACCGAAGACACTGCCGAGGAAGCGTCGAACAGCAACGACAGCAACCCCAACGAGTTGGCACTCACCTTTAACGAGCAGTCGTGGACTGAAATTATCGATGCTGACAATCAGCGTGTGCTGGTAGGGCTTCAAGAACCCGGCACGTCCACCAATGTCGAAGGTCAGCCACCGTTTCGGCTCACCGTGGGCAACGTCTCCGGCGTCGAGCTTCGCTATCAGGGCGAAGACGTCGACCTGACGTCCCGCGCGGGCGCCAACAACGTGGCTCGATTCACTCTGGGAGAGTAACCGACTTATGCACGCTCAATCGCCCATCAAGCGCAGAGCTTCGCGCCAGATCCATGTGGGTAACGTCCCGGTCGGGGGCGATGCCCCCATTGCCGTACAGAGCATGACCAACACGGACACCCTGGACGTGGCCGCCACCGTGGCGCAGATTCAGCAGTTGGAAAAAGCGGGGGCTGACATCGTGCGCGTATCGGTCCCCGATATGGACGCCGCGGAAGCGTTTGGCAAGATCAAGCGTCTGTCGAACGTCCCGCTGGTCGCCGACATCCACTTCGACTACAAGATCGCCCTGCGCGTCGCCGAACTGGGCGTCGACTGTCTGCGCATCAATCCCGGCAATATCGGCCGTGAAGATCGCGTCAAGGCGGTAGTCAACGCCGCCCGCGAGCACGGTATTCCTATCCGTATCGGCGTCAACGCCGGCTCGCTCGAGAAAGACCTGCAGAAGAAGTACGGCGAGCCCACACCGGCAGCGCTGGTCGAGTCGGCGATGCGCCATATCGACTACCTGGAACGCCTGGACTTCCCCGACTTCAAGGTCAGCGTAAAAGCCTCGGACGTGTTCATGGCGGTCGCCGCCTACCGCGACCTGGCCACGCGCATCGAACAGCCGCTACACCTGGGGATTACCGAAGCCGGCGGCCTGCGTTCGGGCACGGTCAAATCCTCCATCGGCCTTGGCATGCTGCTGATGGACGGTATCGGCGACACCATCCGCGTGTCGCTGGCCGCCGACCCGGTGGAAGAAATCAAGGTCGGCTACGACATGCTCAAGAGCCTCAAGCTACGTGCCAAAGGCATCAACTTCATTGCCTGCCCGAGCTGCTCACGGCAGAATTTCGACGTCATCGATACCATGAACCAGCTCGAAGAGCGGCTGGAAGACGTCATGACCCCGCTAAACGTCTCGGTGATCGGCTGCGTGGTGAACGGCCCCGGCGAAGCCAAGGAAACCGATATCGGCCTGACCGGCGGCAGCCCGGCCAACCTGGTGTATATCGATGGCAAACCGGCCAGCAAACTGCGTAACGACCACCTCGTCGATGACTTGGAGCGGCTGATCCGCGACAAAGTACGCGAAAAGCAGCAGCAGGAAGACAACACGATCGCCCGCAGCGTCTAATCGCGTTGCGCGACCGCCGACCCAGGGAGTTTGCCTTGAGCAAGTCTGACGTTAAAAAGATTCAAGCCATTCGAGGCATGAACGATCTACTGCCCAGCGACAGCCCACGCTGGCAATTTTTTGAAGGCAAGGTACGCCAGTTGATGCAGCGCTACGGCTTTGCGGAAATCCGCATGCCGATCGTCGAACAGACCGCGCTGTTTGCGCGCTCGATTGGCGAAGTGACCGACATCGTCGAAAAAGAGATGTACACCTTCGAGGACCGCAACGGCGACAGCCTGACCCTGCGTCCGGAAGGCACCGCCAGCTGCGTGCGCGCCGCCATGGAGCATGGTCTGCTGTACAACCAGACCCAGCGATTGTGGTATCAGGGGCCGATGTTTCGCCATGAGCGCCCGCAAAAAGGCCGCTATCGCCAGTTTCATCAGGTGGGCGTCGAGGCGTATGGCTTCGAGGGTCCCGACATCGACGCCGAGGTGATTCTGCTTTCCGCCCGGCTGTGGCGGGAACTGGGCCTGATGGAGCATGTCACGCTCGAAATCAACTCGCTGGGTTCCAGCGAGGCTCGCGCCGCCTACCGCGACAAGCTGGTCGCCTACTTCGAACAGCATCGCGACGTGCTCGACGAAGACTCCCTGCGGCGACTGACCAGTAATCCGCTGCGCATTCTCGACTCCAAGAACCCGGCCATGGCCGAGATGCTGGACGCAGCGCCACGCCTGATGGATAACCTGGACGACACCTCGCGGGTCCATTTCGAGCAGCTCAAAGCGCTGCTCGACGCGGCCAACATTCCCTTCGTGGTCAATCCGCGTCTGGTACGCGGGCTGGATTACTATTCGCGCACGGTCTTCGAGTGGACGACCACCGCGCTTGGCAGCCAGGGCACGGTATGCGCCGGCGGACGTTACGACGGCCTGGTCGAGCAGTTGGGGGGCAAACCCACCCCAGCGGTCGGCTTTGCCATGGGGATCGAGCGGCTGATCCTGCTGCTCGAGACCCTCGAGCTCGTCCCGGAGGAAGCCCTGGGCGGCAGCGATGTCTACCTGCTCGCCATGGACGACGGCGCGACCACTGCGGCCATGACCCTGGCCGAGCAGCTGCGCAGTGAGCTTCCCTGGCTGCGCCTGCAGCTGCACTGCGGCGGCGGCAGTTTTAAAAGCCGCATGAAAAAGGCCGACAAAAGCGGAGCCGCCTTCGCCCTGCTACTGGGCGAGGACGAAGTCGCCGAGCAGGCCGTCACGCTCAAGGCGCTACGCGACGACCAGGCGCAGCAGCGCGTCCCACAGATGGCGCTGGCCGATACGCTCAGTAAACAGCTAGCGCACACACCTTAAACGGCTGGCGGGGCTACCTGCCGCCCAATCCCTTATAACCGTGGCCCGAAGCGGCGGTTATTGTTGAATAGGAGGCCGCCCGTGGCGGATAGAAGCGAAGACGAACAGCTGGACGTGATCAAGCGTTGGTGGAAGGAAAACGGCATGTCACTGATAGCTGGCGCTGCGCTGGCGGCAGCTGGCGTGTTCGGCTGGAACGCCTGGCAGGACTACCAGGCTGACAAATCCCAGGCCGCATCGGTGCGTTATCAGGAGCTGGTCAGCATGGTGACGGGGGACGAGCTCGAAGGCGACCAGCTCAGCGACGCCCGCGAGATGGTCGACGAGATTGTCACCGAGCACGACGACAGCCTTTATGCCGAACTGGCCTTGCTGCTTGATGCACGCCTCGCCGTCCAGCAGGACGACCTGGAAAGCGCCACCGAATCGCTGACCCAGGTGGCGGAATCGTCATCGCGACGCTATGTGCAAAGCCTGGCGTGGCTGCGTCTAGCGCGCATCGCCGTTGCCAACGACGACCCCGAGCGCGCACTCGAATTACTCGACGAACCGATTACCGAGGCCCTGGCCGCACAGCAGGCTAACGTCCGGGGCGATGCACACAGGGCGCTGGGCGACAACGATGCCGCTCGCGACGCCTGGCAAAATGCTCTTGAACTGGCTCAACAGCAAGACCAGCCGCTCTACGGCGTGCAGTTCAAGCTAGACGATCTCGGCGCCAAGGAGACAGCGCAATGAAACCGATGCTACCCACCCCGATGATGCGCGCCGCCCTGGGGGCTGCCGCCCTTGCCCTGCTGGCTGGCTGCGCGAGCAAGAGCGATTCAGCCAACACGCCCAAGGAGCTCACCAGCTTCGAGGAAAGCTCGACCCTGGAAAGCCTCTGGCAGCACGACGTGGGCGACGGCCTTGGCCGTGCCCGCTACCCTATTGCTCCGGCCCGCGAAGGCGATAACCTCTTTGCCGCCGACGCCAACGGCGTGGTGATGTCTTTCGCCGCCGACGACGGCGAGGAACGCTGGGAAGTCGACCTCGATACGCCGATTTCCAGCGCCTTGACCGCCGTCGCCGGGCAGGTCTACCTGGGCACCCGCGACGGCGAAGTCATCGCCCTGGACCAGCGTGACGGCAGCGTCAACTGGCGTTCGCGGGTCTCCAGCGAAGTACTGGCAGCGCCGCAGGCCAACCCAGAACTGCTGGTTGTGCAAAGCATCGACGGTCAAGTGACCGCTCTGGACCGCCAAAGCGGTGACGAGCGCTGGGTGTATACCAGCTCGCAGCCCTCTTTGACCCTGCGCGGCACCGGCACGCCGCTGGTGATCGAGCCGGTCAGCTTTGTCGGCCTCGCCAACGGTCGCTTAGCCACGATTGACAACCGCAACGGTCAGCCGCTGTGGGACATGCAGATTGCAACGCCACAGGGCCGCAGCGAAGTCGAGCGCCTGGTCGACCTCACCGGTCAGCCCGTGCTCAGCCAGGACGGACGCCTGTTCGTGACCAGCTATAACGGTCAACTGGTTGCCCTTGAGGCAACGCGCGGCAACGTCATCTGGGAACGCGAGCTGTCCAGCCGTCACGCCCCGGTACTGGTCGGCGACTTGCTGTTCGTGGTCACCGATGACAGCCAGGTGGTAGGCATCGACTCCAACAACGGCCAGGAAGTATGGCGTAACGACGCGCTGGAAGACCGTCGACTCACCGCCCCGGCGTTTGCCGACGGCCACCTGGTGGTTGGCGACTATGCAGGCTATGTGCACCTCATCGATGCCCGCGAAGGCGAGCTTGTAGGCCGCACCGAGGTCGATGGTTCGGGCATTAGCGTTCCGGCCGTCACCGACGGCGACGTAATTCACGTGCTGGCCAATGACGGACACCTGGAAACGTTGGAAATCTCTCCATGAACCCCGTCATTGCGCTAGTGGGCCGCCCCAATGTGGGCAAGTCGACGCTGTTTAACCGCCTTACCCGCTCGCGGGACGCGCTGGTGGCCGATTTCCCCGGTCTGACCCGCGACCGTAAGTACGGCAACGGCATGCTGGGCAATAAAGCCTATACGGTAATCGACACGGGCGGCATCAGCGGCGACGAGGAAGGCATCGACGCGGCCATGGCGGAACAGTCGCTGGCCGCCATTGACGAAGCGGATATCGTGCTGTTCATGGTCGACGCGCGGGCCGGATTGAACGTGGCCGACGAAGCCATTGCCAACCACCTGCGGGTCAACCAGAAGAAAACCTGGCTGGTGGTCAACAAGACCGACGGCCTGGAAGAACACTCGGCGATGGGTGACTTCTGGTCGCTGGGCCTCGGCGACCCATGGGCGATTGCCGCGGCGCATGGGCGCAACGTGTCCACCCTGATGGATACCGTGCTCGAGCCGTTTCCCGAGCGCGACCCCGACATCCCCGCCGACACCGGCACCAAGGGGATTCGCATCGGCGTCATCGGGCGCCCCAACGTGGGCAAATCGACGCTGGTCAACCGCCTGCTGGGCGAAGAACGCGTGGTGGTCTTCGATGAAGCCGGGACCACCCGAGACGCCATCGAGATTCCCTTCGAGCGGCGCGGCAAGCCCTATGTACTGATCGATACCGCAGGCGTTAGGCGGCGCAAGAACGTCAGCGAAATCGCCGAGAAATTCTCGATCATCAAGACCCTCGACGCGATCAAGGAATGCCACGTCGCGATCATGGTGCTTGATGCGCGCAGCGGGCTGGTCGAGCAGGACCTGCACCTGCTCGACTACGTGCTCACTACCGGTCGCGCGCTGGTGCTGGCGGTGAACAAGTGGGACGGCTTGGAAAACGACGCCAAGGACAAGATGCGCAACGAAATCAAGCGCCGCCTGGGGTTTGCCGACTACGCCGAGATGCACTTTATCTCGGCACTGCATGGCACCGCGGTGGGCGATCTCTATCCGTCCATCCAGCGTGCCTTCGATGCCGCCAACGCCCACTGGTCGACCAACCGTCTGACCACGCTGCTGCAAGATGCCGTCAGCCAGCATCCGCCGCCGATGATCCATGGGCGACGCATCAAGCTGCGCATGGCCCACCAGGGCGGCAGCAACCCACCGATCATCGTCGTGCATGGCAACCAGACGGCCTCCCTGCCCGAGGCCTACCGTCGCTACCTGACCAACACCTTCCGCAAGGTGTTGAAAGTGCGCGGCACGCCAATGCGCTTCGAGTTTCGCTCCGGCGACAACCCCTTTGATCACATGGCCGGCGCCAGCGACAAGGAGAAAGCCAAAAAGCGCGAGCTCAACCGCACCAAAGAGGCACGCAAAAGCCGCCGTTGAGCGTGTCCCTGCTCGTCGAAAAACCGTTCACGGTATAGCGCCTGCGAGGCAAAGCCCGCAGGCGTTTTTTGTTGCCCGAAGGTTAACAAATTCGCTTGACAGAACGTCGTCCCAAGCCTCAAATAGCGGCGCTTTTCAGCCCCACCTTCCTCTCACTTTGGTACCTTCTCAGGAGGGACTTATGGCCCGTATCATGCGCCGCTGGCGCTGGCTGAGCCTGTTTGGCCTGGCCAGCCTGCTTGCCGGCTGTCTTGCCCTGCCCCAAACCGGCCTGTTTGCGTTTCGTCTGGCGGTAACCTCCCTGGGGGTCGAGGATGTGCGTATCGGCCCATACACCGTCAAGGCGGGCCTGGACACCAGCGATCTCACCAGCCTGATTGCGTCAAGCCTTGGCGCCGGCAGCCTGCCCGTTCAGGCGACCATTGCCATGGGGCTTGGCCTGCCTGCGGGCATGCCGCCGGTGGAGATGTCGGGCTTTCGCTGGGCGTTGGATATGCCAGGCGTCGAGCCTGTGCAGGGTAACTATGAGCAGGACGTCACGCTCACTTCCGGCGACGATGCCAATTTACGCCTGCCGGTCGCCTTTGATGTACTGACTACCGATACCCAACGCATGGCGCCCATGCTGGAACTTGCCAGCCAGCTTGCGTCACAGGGTGAGCTGCCGCCCGGCAGTCAACTGGCCATCACGCCAGGCGATCTGCGCGGATTAGGCATGCGCCTTCCGGCAGGATTATTAACGCCGACCATTCGCCTAAATGTCGGTGCCGATGGGCAGTTGGTACCGCAAGGTTAAGCGTTCAACTGGCTTCAATGCTTTGCCTCAAAGTAGTAGGGTATTTTGAGATGCATCGCATGAGGGCGCCTTATGGCTATTCCCGAAGAAGTTATTGGAACAGAAGCTCTTTTTCTTTCTAGAGAGGAGAAGACTCGTTTGGTAATGCATCTGTTAGAGAGCATTGAGGAGAGACCCAGCTCGGATCCTCGACAAGTGGAGAGTGCTTGGGTGACCGAGGCGGATCGTAGATATCAAGCCTATCTTCGTGGCGAAGAACACTCAATCACCGCTGAAGAGGTGTTTGCGGATCTAAGGGCAGACGATCGTTGAAGCCTGTTCGTTTTCTTGAATCTGCCCGTGAGGATGTTCGCCGGGGAAAAAGCTATTACCACACTATCAGCCCTGAGTTAGCCCGAAGTTTTCAAAAGGCGGTGGAGGTCGCGGTTAAAGCTGCCTCGCACATAGTGATGCATACGACGCACATTTCTAAATGTGCCAAAGCATGTTCATATTAAGTGCTCACACTAGATAAACATAACCCGGCAGCCGGTCGTCGACATACGCCAACCAGCGCATTTAACGGCAGATCGATTCAGCATCCATACTCATCCTCTAAGTGGGTTATGATGGGGGATTGATTTACTGCTATCAGCGGTTATCTTGTGTCCAGGAAACCTATTCGTCTATAAGGAAACCGTCTCATGCGCTGGCTTCGCCCTCTTGCCATTACCGCCCTTTGTGCCACCGTCGCGGCCTGTTCCACGTCGCCGACCGGCCGTTCGCAGCTGCTGTTGTTATCCGATGAGGAACTCAACAACATGGGCGGTCAGGCCTTTAACAAATATCAACAGGATCTGCCCGCCGCCGGGCAGGACAGCCAGCGCTACGTGCAATGTATCGCGGATGCCATCATCGCCGAACTCCCCCAGGAGCAGCAACAGCTTGACTGGCAGATCCGCGTCTTTGAAGAAGACTCCCCCAATGCCTTTGCCCTGCCCGGGGGCTACATGGGCGTGCATACCGGCATGCTGGATATCGCCAGCACCCAGGATCAACTCGCCTCGGTCGTCGCCCATGAAATCGGCCACGTGCTGGCCAAGCATTCCAACGAGCGGGCGTCTACCGAAAGCGCGACGCAATTGGGTCTATCCGCCATCTCAAGCGCAGCAGGCCTTCAAGGCGGCAGCGGAGAGCAACTGATGGGGGTGCTTGGCATGGGCGCTCAATACGGCATCATGCTGCCCTTCTCGCGCCGCCACGAAAGCGAAGCGGATACCATTGGTCTTGACCTGATGGCCCGCGCCGGCTTCGACCCGCGCGAAAGCGTGACCCTGTGGCAGAATATGCAGCAAGCCTCCAGCGGCGGCCAACCGCCGGCCTGGATGTCGACCCACCCAAGCCAGGGCCAGCGGATTGAAGGGCTGGAAGCCGGCATGAGCGATGCCATGACCGCCTATGAACAGGCTAGCAACAACGGGCGTACGCCCAACTGCCCACGCCCCTGACGCAAAACCGCCGTTGCCTCACGGCAACTGCGGTTGCATGGCGCGACCTGTGATAGCCGCGCATAACATTGATGGCGCGAGTCACTAGCGGTAGTTCAACGACTGGCGCAGCCGCGAGCGGACCGGCGCGGTGTCGGGGCGTACATTACGCCACATGAAAAACGACTCGGCCGCCTGCTCGACCAGCATGCCCAACCCATCCAGAAGCTTCGCCCCGCGCGGGCCGGCCCATTGCAGAAACACCGTGGGTTCGACGCCGTACATCATGTCGTAAGCCCAGGCGCCAGGGGAAAACAGCGTCTCGGGTAGCGGTGGCAGCTCGCCTTCAAGGCTTGCGCTGGTGCCATTGATCACCAGGTCGAACGTGCCGTCCAGAGTGTCAAAACCACCCCCTTCTATGTTGCCCAGGTCGTCAAAATCGTGCGCCAACTGCGCGGCTTTGGCGGCCGTGCGGTTGACCACCACCAGCGCGGCGGGCTGCTCGGCCAACAGTGGCTCGATGATACCGCGCACCGCGCCGCCGGCGCCCACCACTAGCACGCGCTTCTGACGAAGCGACACGCGATGGTAGGCCAGATCGCGCACCAGGCCGATCCCATCGGTGGTATCGCCATAGGTCAAACCGTTGCCGCCCAGCATCAGGGTATTCACGGCGCCCGCCCGGCGGGCACGGTGGCTAAGCGTGTCGCATAGCGCAAACGCATCGGCTTTGAACGGCACGGTCACGTTGGCGCCCCGCCCACCGTCTGCGCAGAACTGGCGCCATGCGTCCGCCAGCGCATCGACCGGCGGCTCAATGGCGGTGTAATCGATATCCTGCCCGGTTTGCCGGGCAAAATCGGCATGGATCATGGGCGACTTGGAGTGGCCGACGGGATGGCCAAAGACGCAGTAGCGATCAGTCATGGGTCACCTCGGCTTGCTTACGGGCGGCTTCGTTGAGCCAGTCACGCGGCACCAAATAATCGTGCAGCCGCGCTTCGGGCGTGCCTGCCTCGGGGGTGAAGGCGTATTCCCAGCGGGCAAGCGGCGGCATCGACATCAAGATGGACTCGGTACGCCCGCCGCTTTGCAGGCCGAACAGCGTGCCCCGATCCCACACCAGGTTGAACTCCACGTAACGACCGCGCCGGTAAAGCTGAAAGTCGCGCTCGCGCTCCCCCCAGGCAGCGTGCCGACGGCGCTCGACGATCGGCACATAAGCATCGAGAAAACTATCGCCAACGGCGCGCTGAAACGCAAAGCACTCCTCGAAGCTGCCTTCGTTGAGGTCATCGAAAAACAGCCCGCCGACGCCACGGGTCTCCTCACGGTGCTTGAGGTAGAAATATTCGTCGCACCAGGCCTTGTAGCGTGAATAAACGTCGTCGCCAAACGGTGCGCAGGCCGCCTTTGCCACCTTGTGCCAATGGACGACGTCGTCAAATACCGGGTAGTAAGGGGTCAGGTCATATCCGCCGCCAAACCACCAGACTGGTGGCTCCCCCGCCTTCTCGGCGATGAAGAAACGCACGTTGCCGTGGCTGGTGGGAATATGCGGGTTTTCAGGGTGCAAGACCCAGGAGACGCCGACCGCGTGAAAGCTGCGCCCGGCCAGCTCCGGCCGGGCGGCGGTGGCCGAGGGCGGCAGGGTGGTGCCGAAGACGTGCGAGAAGTTCACGCCGCCCTTTTCAAACACGCCGCCCTGCTCGATAACCCGGGAACGGCCTCCGCCTCCCTCTTCGCGGTCCCACTCGTCCTGCCTGAAGCTTGCCTGACCATCAGCGCGTGCCAGGCCGTCGCAAAGGCGCTCCTGTAGATCCAGCAGATAGGTTTTGACGGTATCCAGATGTTCGTGCGCCACATCGTCTCCTGAAGGTCGGTTAGCTGCGTATCACGTGGCCGCTGGCGAGATCACGGATCGTGCTGGGGCGCGAATTGCCGCCCAGCTCGCCGGAAACGATCGCGGCCAGCTGGTCGCCGAAGACCGCCCTGACCTCGTCCTCGCTGGTTGCTGGCGGGTCGCCGGCGACGTTGGCGGAGGTCGACACCAGCGGACCGCCGAACGCCTCGCAAAGGGCCTGCATCAGCGGATGATCGGTCACCCGCAGGGCCACTTTTGAATGCGCGCCGCGCACCATGCCGTGGCTGCGGCCGTTATCCGGCACCAGCCAGGTATTGGGCCCAGGCCAGCTGGCGACCAGCGGCGCATGCAGGGCCAGCGGCAGCTGTGTCAGCCAGGGCTGAAACTGGTTGATCGAAGCCGCCACAAGGATCACCCCTTTGGCGGGATCGCGGTCTTTGAGGCGCATGAGCTGCGCCAGCGCTTCGTCATTATCGGGGTCGCAGCTCAGCCCCCACACGGCTTCCGTCGGGCAGGCAATGACGCCGCCCTCGCGCAGCGCGCGAACCGCAGTGTCCACTTCAGCAGCCGTTGTCATGAATTCTCCACCGGTGATGACAAAGGAAACCTTATCCTATCATGGGCGTGGTAAACGCACCCAGCCTCCTGCCCGCGACGCCACCCAGCCGTCGATCTCGAGCATCAGCAGGCGCTGCTGGCACTCGCTGACGGTACTGCCGATTTGTTGCACCAAGGCGTCAATCGGCGTGGGCGAGGCACTCAAAAAGCCAAGCAGCGCATCCGGCAAAGGTTCGTCTACCGGCCGCTCAGGCGCAGCCGACGACGCCTGGGCTTCATTCAAGGCTGGCGGCAGAAACTCGCTCGCCCAGTGATGCAGTTCATTGACGATGTCTTCGGGATCGCAGGCCATCGCCGCGCCCTGGCGCAACAACTGCAGGCAGCCGCGAGCCTGCTGATTGTGCAACGAGCTGGGCAGCGCAAAGACATCGCGGCCCTGCTCCATGGCCAGGCGCGCGCTGACCAGTGAGCCGCTTTTCTCGGCGGCTTCCACCACCAGCGTGCCCAGCGACAGACCGGTCACGATGCGGTTGCGGCGTGGGAAAAACGCCGGATGGGCCACCGTGCCCGGGGGATGCTCAGCCAGCACCAGGCCGCCCGGCGCATCGCTGAGCTGCTGGTATAGCGCGCGATGACGGGCGGGGTAAATCACATCGATTCCGCAGCCGAGGACCGCCACGCTGCTGCCGCCGGCATCCAGGGCGGCCTGCTGGGCCACCCCGTCGATGCCCAGCGCCATGCCGCTGACGATACACCAGCCGCGGCGGGCCAGTTCGCGGGCGAAGGTTTGGGCGTTATGCGCGCCTTCGGCGGTGGGGCGGCGCGTGCCCACCATGGCAAGCGTGGGCCGCTCGAGCGCGCCGAGATCGCCCTGCGCCCACAGCACCGGCGGCGGATCGGGCAGCTCGTTGAGCAGTGCCGGCCAGGCCGGATGGTCGCGGTGCAGGATAGTCCGTCCCGGCGCGCCCGACTGCCAGTCAAGGCTGGCCTGCACTACCTGCTGCAGGGGGCTTTTGAACGGGTGGTCGCACCACAGCCGCAGCGCACTGGCCGCCTTGCTCGGCAGCTCTGCCAGCCAGCCGTGCGGCCACACGGGTTGCTGCGCCACCAACTGGGCGATGCGCTGCGGCCCCACGCCGGGTAATGCATTGACCGCCAACCACTCCCTGGTATCCATTCAACCTCCTTGCTTCCTGCATCAATACTTCCTACATCAATGTCTGCACGCCTGCTTCAGCGCGGCGGTGAGCGCACGAGGTCGCCCACTTCCAGCACCGTTGACGCTTCCATCACCAACGCATAGCTGACGCGATCATAAGGCCTGAACACCATTAAGGTGCCGGCGGCCTCGCTGGGTAGCGTGAGCGCCTCCTGGTTGCGCGGGTCGCTGACCACCTCGCCCTGCTGGGCAATCTGGAAAACATGCCCGCGCTGTACGCCATCAAGCGTACCCAGACCGATCGTCACCACCTGCAGTCGGCCGACAAACCGCACGCCGCCCGGCACGCCAACAATCGCCCCGGAAAGCGCATTGCGGGGCGCACGCGGCACCATATTATCGCGCTGTTGCGACGATTCCAGCGGCAACACCAGATCGTTATTGCGTATTTCCTGATCGGCGCTGAGCACCTGAAGCTGCACGATGTCGTCCTCGGCGCGCAGGGCGCGGGCCTCACCGATCTTGATCAGCTCGGTGCCCAGCGGCGTACCATCGCCACCGACATAGCGCTCGGCAGGGCGATAAATGCCGACGCGGGTGTCCCGTGGCACCTGTCCCCTGACGTACAGAGAGTCCCCCGCGCCGCTGATCAGACGGCCCTGATGGCCCGCCACCACGTACGCCAGGGCGTCATCCGCCGGGTCGCCGTCGACGATCCGGTGGCCGCGCAGGAAGGGTCCGATAACGTCCGGGTCGATCGGCGAAATCGCTTCACGGTGCGGCACCTTGCGCATTTCGGGAGACAGCTTAACCACGCGCTGGGCCCGCTCAAGCGACAGACACGGCGCGCCCTGGCAATCGCCGAGCGTGAGCACATCGCCGGGATAGATCAGATTGGGGTTATCGATCGCGGGATTGGTCTGCCAGAGTTCGGGCCACTGCCAGGGAGCGTGCAGGAAGCGCGCGGCAATATCCCAGAGTGTATCTCCCGCTACCACGGTGTAGCGCTCGGGCGCCGACTCGCGTACGCGCTCCCAGGCCGCCGCATCCAGCGCGGCCAAAAGCGTCACCACGCCGATCAGCCAGCCCCTGATTCCGGCTCGCCAGCTGTATTGTCTTGCTGCCATTCTGCCTCCCTGTTGTGTATCGCGCCTGCCAGCGTGGCGATCCACGCTGCGCCGCCGGGCAGGCATGCCCAGGAGCATTGACAGCATGATATAGTGGTTGATCATAAACTATATTGATCACTTCGTACGGCGCCAGCCACGCACGGCGATCATAAAGCACTTGGGCAGGCGACCCTACCGGCGCGTGGCCCAAGCGATTACTCAGCTCAGCATAACGGTGGTAGTAACGCCATGGCCAAACTCGCCATTCTCGAATTTCCTGACGAGCGCCTGCGCACCAAGGCCAAACCAGTTCAGACCGTCGACGATGAGGTGCGCCAACTCGTCGACGACATGCTCGACACCATGTACGACGCCAAGGGGATTGGCCTTGCCGCCACCCAGGTGGACGTCCATCGGCGCGTCGTGGTGATGGACGTCAGCGACGATCAGTCGCAACCGCTGGTGATGATCAACCCTAAGTACACACCGCTGGGCGATACCCAGGAACCGCTTTCCGAAGGCTGCCTGTCGATCCCGGAGCATTACGCCGAGGTGCCCCGCTACCTGAGCGTGGAGCTGAAAGCGCTGGACCGCAACGGCGAACCCTTTACGCTCGAAGCCGAGGGTTTGCTTGCGCACTGCATTCAGCACGAATACGACCACCTGGAAGGCGTGCTGTTTGTCGACTACCTATCGCCGCTCAAGCGTGACCGGATTCGCAAGAAAATGGAAAAGCGCCATAAGCTGATGCAGGACGCCTGAGCGCTACTGTATTGCCCGAGATTACTGCAACATTTACTTTTGCCGCCAGGTCGCTGTCTCCATGTCATCATTGCGCGTTGTTTTCGCGGGTACGCCTGAATTTGCTGCCTCAAGCCTGGCCGCCCTGCTGGAAAGCCAGCATCAGGTCGTCGCCGTGTATACCCAGCCCGACCGTCCCGCCGGGCGTGGTCGCAAGCTTACCCCGAGCCCGGTCAAGCAGTTGGCGCTCGACCATGCGCTGCCGGTTTATCAGCCCGAAAGCCTGAAAACGACCGAGGCCCAGGCGACGCTTGCCGCGCTCGATGCCGATGTCATGGTGGTGGTGGCCTACGGGCTACTGTTACCTCAGGCGGTGCTGGATATCCCTCGCCTGGGCTGCCTCAACGTGCACGCGTCGCTGCTGCCCCGCTGGCGGGGCGCCGCGCCGATTCAGCGCGCCATCGAGGCGGGCGACCGCGTGTCGGGCGTCACCATCATGCAGATGGATGCGGGGCTGGACACCGGCGACATGCTCCATGAGGTCCGCACCCCGATCACCGCCCAGACCACCGGGGGCGAGCTCCACGACCGGCTCGCTATTCAAGGGGCCAATGCCCTGATCAACACCCTCGATGAACTCGCCACGGGCGCCGTCAGCGCGACGCCCCAGCCCGACGAAGGCGTGACCTACGCCGCCAAGCTCAGCAAGGCCGAGGCAGAGGTGGACTTTCATCGGCCCGCCGACCAGCTGGTGCGCACCATTCACGCCTTCAACCCCTGGCCGGTTGCCTGGTGCGCCCTGGGCGATGACCGGCTGCGCCTGCTGATGGCCAGCGTCGAGCCCGGCGAACAGCCCCCTTCGTCTCCCGGAACGCTTCTGCCCCACGGAGAGGACCACCTGCGTATCGCCTGCGGCCAGGACGGCCGCGAGGTACTCTGCGTCAGCCGTGCTCAACTGCCGGGGGGCAAGGCCCTGCCGGTTCGCGAACTGCTCAACGCCCGCCAGACACGCCTCACCCCGGGTACCCGCCTGGGGCCTAGCCCGCAACAAGGAGCACCGTCATGAATCAGCCTCGTGCAGCCAAAGAAGGCAGCGGCCTGGAAGTTCGCGCCGCCGCCGCCAGAGGGCTCGTACCGGTGCTTACCGACAAGGGGTCGCTGGCCGGGCTGGATGAGCATAGCGTGATTGCCCGGGATCGCAGCCTGCTCAAAGAACTCTGCTACGGCACCTGCCGCCGCTTGCCGCGCCTGGAAGCGCTGGCCGACCAGCTCCTCAAGCAGCCGCTCAAAAAGCGCGACAGCGACGTTCAGGCCCTGCTGCTGCTGGGTATTTACCAGCTGTTGTATATGCGTATTCCTGCCCACGCGGCGGTGGGCGAAACTGCCGGCGCCGCGCGGTTACTCGGCAAGGACTGGGCGACCCGGGTACTCAACGGCTGCCTGCGTCGTTTGCAGCGTGACGCTGACGCCCTGCAGGCGACGGTCGACCGCGATGCCCACGTCGCGCTCGAGCACCCCGCCTGGCTTTTGAAAGCGCTCCGTCAGGCATGGCCGGAGCAGTGGCAGGCCATCGCCGAAGCCAATAACCAGCCCGGGCCCATGACGCTGCGCGTGAACCAGCGCCACCAGGATCGCGAAACCTACCTGTCGCTGCTCACTGAAACCGGCCTCGGCGGCCAGCTCTGCGTTCACGCGCCGGATGGCATCACCCTGGAGCAGCCCTGCGACGTCACCACGCTGCCCGGCTTCGAGCGCGGCCTGGTCAGCGTTCAGGATGAGGCCGCCCAGCTAAGCGCGGCGCTGCTCGGCCCGGCGCTTGCGCCGCGCCCGGGCGCTCACGTGCTGGACGCCTGCTGCGCCCCCGGCGGCAAAACCGCCCATCTGCTTGAGCAGTTCGATATCGCGCTCACCGCTATCGATAGCGACAACCAGCGCCTGGGGCGGGTCGATGACAGCCTCAACCGGCTGGGCCTGACCGCCGACCTGCAGCACGCCGACGCGACCCAGCGCGACTGGTGGAACGGCACGCCGTTTGATGCCATCCTGCTGGATGCGCCCTGCTCCGGCACCGGTGTCATTCGCCGCCACCCGGATATCAAGAAGCTGCGACGCCCCGACGACATTGGCAAGCTCGCCACCCTGCAGCGCCAGCTGCTGGATAATCTCTGGGCGATGCTGCGCCCCGGCGGCACGCTGCTGTACGCGACCTGCTCGGTACTGCCGGAGGAAAATGCCGATCAAATCGAGGCATTTCTGGCCCGAACACCCGACGCCATCGTCACCACGCCGAACGACGTCGCTTGGGGCATGCCCAGCGGCCAGGGGCGCCAACTGTTCCCCGAAGCGAGCAGTCACGACGGCTTTTTTTATGCCAGACTAGAAAAGCAGGCTGCCTGAGATCGGCAGTGCATTCATGACACGGAGGGAGGTAGCATGAGTCACCATACCTACAAGCACATCGAGCTAACCGGTTCTTCTGAAAAAGGCATTGAAGACGCCGTGCAGAGCGCGCTGGCCAAGGCGTCTGAAACCGTCAAGCATATGCGCTGGATGCAGGTAACCGACACCCGCGGCCATATCGAAGACGGCCGCGTGGCGCACTGGCAGGTCACGATCAAGGTCGGCTTCACCCTGGAATAATCCCTACCTGCTTTTCGGCGGCGGCTGGTTTACACTGGCCGCCGTCTTTATTGCAGCGCACGATAGGCCGCCTCGTGCAGTTGGCGAGGAACCCCCGGCGCTCTTAATGGAACCGATGCTCAGCAATGAAAATTATCATTCTCGGCGCCGGCCAGGTCGGCGGCACCCTTGCGGAATATCTCGCCCGTGAGGAAAACGACATCACCGTCGTCGATACCGATGCCAAGAAACTGCGCGAGCTGCACACCAAGCTCGACATCCGCACGGTCACCGGCGCGGGCTCTTACCCCATCGTGCTGCGCCAGGCGGGTGGGGAAGACGCCGACATGCTGATTGCCGTGACCAGCAGCGATGAAATCAACATGATCGCCTGCCAGGTCGCGCACACCCTGTTTCGCACCCCGACCAAGATCGCCCGGGTGCGCTCCTCGGCGTACCTGACCCGCAAGGGGCTGTTCGCCCACGAGGCGATTCCCATCGACGTGCTGATCAGCCCCGAGCAGGTGGTCACCGACCACGTGCGCCGGCTGATCGAACACCCCGGCGCGCTGCAGGTGCTGGAGTTCGCCGGCGGGCTCGTCCAGCTGGTGGCGGTAAAAGCGTTTTACGGCGGCCCGCTGGTCGGCCAGGACCTGGCCTTTCTGCGCCGCCACATGCCCAACGTGGACACCCGGGTGGCGGCGATCTACCGCCGCAACCGGCCGATCATTCCGCGCGGTGATACCGTCATCGAAGCCGACGACGAGGTGTTTTTCCTCGCTGCCCGGCGCGATATCCGCGCGGTGATGAGCGAGCTGCGCCGGGTCGAGCGGGATTTCCGCCGGGTGGTGATCGCCGGGGGCGGCAACATCGGTGAGCGGCTGGCCGAGCACCTGGAACACAGCCACCAGGTCAAGATCATCGAGCACAGCCTGGAGCGTTGCACCACGCTGTCCGAGCGGCTCGATCGCACCGTGGTGCTCCACGGCAGCGCCACCAGCAAGCGGCTGCTGGAAGAAGAGAACATCGAGGACTGCGATATCTTCTGCGCGCTGACCAACGACGACGAGGTCAACATCATGTCGTCGCTGCTGGCCAAGCGCCTGGGCGCCAAGAAGGTGCTGACGCTGATCAACAACGCCGCCTACGTGGACCTGGTTCAGGGCGGCGAGATCGACATCGCCATTTCGCCCCAGCAGGCGACCATCGGCAGCCTGCTGACCCACGTGCGGCGTGGCGATATCGTCAACGTCCACTCGCTGCGCCGGGGCGCGGCGGAGGCCATCGAGGCCATCGCCCACGGCGACAAGCAGTCGTCCAAGGTGGTCGGCCGCACCATTCGCGAGATCGACCTGCCCGACGGCACTACCATTGGGGCGATCGTGCGCGGCAAGGAGGTCATGATCGCCCACGATCACATCGTCATCGAAAGCGGCGACCACGTGATTCTGTTCGTCATCGACAAGCGGCGCATCCGCGATGTGGAGCGCCTCTTCCAGGTGGGGCTGACGTTCTTCTGATGATATTGCACCGCGAGCGACTTACCGACCAGGGGAGCACACGACAGCCATGAGCCTGCGGGTCATTTTGCGCATTTTGGGGCTGCTGCTGATGCTGTTCAGCCTCACCATGCTCCCCCCCATGCTGATCTCGGCGTGGTTTCGCGACGGCGTATGGGAAGCGTTCGTGCTCGCCATGGCGATTTCCGTGGCGACCGGTCTGGTGCTTTACCTGCCTAACCGCCGCGCCCAGAAAGAGCTGCGCGTGCGCGACGGCTTCATCATCGCCGCGATGTTCTGGACGGTACTGGCACTGTTTGGCTCGCTGCCGTTGATGCTGTTTGGCGAAGACTCGCTGAGCCTCACCGATGCGGTATTCGAGTCGTTCTCGGGACTGACCACCACCGGCGCCACCGTGATTACCGGCATCGATTTCCTGCCCGAATCCATCCTCTACTATCGCCAGCAGCTGCAGTGGCTGGGCGGCATGGGGATCGTGGTACTGGCGGTGGCTATTCTGCCGACCCTAGGCGTGGGCGGCATGGCGCTCTACCGCACCGAAATTCCCGGGCCGCTGAAAGACTCCAAGCTGACGCCGCGGATCACCGAAACCGCCAAGGCACTGTGGTACATCTACGCCACGCTGACGGTGGCCTGCATGCTGGCTTACATGGCCGCCGGCATGAACTGGTTCGATGCGCTCGGGCATAGCTTTTCCACCGTGGCGATTGGCGGTTTTTCCACCTATGACGCCAGCATCGGCTATTTCGATAGCGCCGCTATCGAAATGATCTGCGTGGGCTTCATGCTGATTTCCGCGTTCAGTTTCAGTCTGCACTTCATTGCCTGGCGCGAAAAGCGCCTGACGCACTACTTCCAGGACCCTGAAGCGCGCTTTCTGATGCTGTTCCTGCTCGGGCTGTCTGTGGTCGCCGTGCTTTCGCTCTGGCTCACCGATACCTACGACACCCTGCGCGGGCTGCGCCACGGTGTTTTCCAGGTGGTCTCGGTGGCGACCACTGCCGGGTTTAGCGTTGCGGACTTTTCCACGTGGCCCGGCGCCCTGCCCTTCCTGCTGTTTATGGCCGCGTTCGTGGGTGGCTGTTCGGGGTCGACCGGCGGCGGCATGAAGGTCATCCGCATCATCCTGATCATGAAACAGGGCATGCGCGAGATCATGCGCCTGATTCACCCCAACGCGGTCATCGCCGTCAAGGTGGGCAAGGTGAGCGTTCCAGACAGCATCGCCCAGGCGGTCTGGGGCTTCTTCTCGGTGTATGTGCTGCTGTTCTTCCTGATGCTGGTCGGGGTGATGGCCACGGGCGTCGATCAGGTCACCGCCTGGTCGACGGTCGGCTCGGCCTTGAACAACCTGGGCCCGGCGCTCGGCGAAGCCAGCAGCCACTACGGCGACGTGCCGGAAGTGGCCAAATGGATTCTGGTGGTGGCCATGTTGCTCGGCCGCTTGGAGATTTTCACCGTGCTGGTGCTGTTCACACCTGCCTTCTGGCGGCGTTGACCCGACCGGCGCGGCCTATTTATTTGTTGAGTTGAGACGTTTTCATGACCCAGGAAGATGTGACACCGACAGTGTCCGATAGCGACGCACCGCCCGCCACAAGCGGCCCGATCAAGGTTATCACGGTGGGTGATACCCGCTATACGCTGCTCGGTACCGCGCACGTGTCGGTGGAGAGCGCCGATGACGTGCGCCAGCTGATCGACAGCGGTGGCTTCGATGCCGTCGCCATCGAGCTTTGCGATGCGCGCCATCACAGCATGGCCAACCCCGACGCCATGGGCGAACAGGACCTCTTCCAGGTCTTCAAGCAGGGCAAGGCCGGCATGGTCGCCGCCAGCCTCGCGCTGGGGGCCTTTCAGCAGCGCATTGCCGAGCAGTCGGGCATTCAGCCCGGGGCCGAAATGCGTGCGGCGGTGGAAAGCTGCCAGACACACCGGCTGCCACTGCTGCTGGTTGACCGCGACGTGGGCATCACCCTGCGGCGCATCTACCGCAATGTCCCCTGGTGGCAGCGCTTTTCGCTGTTTACTGGGCTTATTGGTAGCGTGCTGTCCCGGGAGGATGTTTCCAAAGAAGACATCGAGAAGCTCAAGGAAGGCGACATGCTGGAGGCCACGTTCAGCGAATTTGCCGCCCAGTCGGAAGCGCTGTACAGCCCGCTGATCCGCGAGCGCGACCGCTATATGGCGCTGCGCCTTGCCGAAGACGCCCCCCCGGGGCGCTACCGCAACGTGCTGGTGGTGCTGGGTGCGGGGCACCTGAAAGGCACCGGCGAGCATCTGGATGCCCCGCTGCCCGACAACCCCCGCGAGGAAATCGCTACGCTGGAAGCCACGCCGCCGCCTTCCAAGCTGTGGAAGCTGGCTCCCTGGCTGATTACCGCCCTGGTGCTGGTGGGGTTTGCCATTGGCTTCTCACGCAATAGCGATCTGGGCTGGCAACTGGTCACCGAGTGGTTTTTGATCAACGGCATCCTGTCCGCCGGTGCCACTATTGCCGCGCTGGCGCATCCGGTCACGGTGATTGCCACCTTCTTCGCCGCTCCGCTAACCTCGCTTAACCCCACCATTGGCGCGGGCTTTGTGGCTGCCGGCGTTGAGCTTTACATGCGCAAACCCAAGGTGCGCGACTTCGCCACCCTGCGTCACGATGTCGTGCATCTCAAAGGCTGGTGGCGAAATCGCGTGTCGCGCACGCTGTTGGTCTTCATTCTCGCCACACTGGGCTCGGCGGTGGGCACCTGGGTCGCCGGCTTCAGGATCGCCGGCGCCCTGTTTGGCAGCAGTGCATGATCGCCGCGCAACGCCCGCCCCTGCGGGCGTTGCTTTTATCTGCCGGTAAAAACGTTAACGATGGCCGGGTGCCTGGCGGTCCAGCAGCCGTTGCATGGCGGGCGTGGGTTCGTCAATCCGATGGTAAAAACGGCTGGCGGCGTAGCTGTCGTTGAACACCTCGAAGTAGTCGTCCAGCACGGCGGCGGCGGTCACGTCGCCGCCCTGGCGCAACAGCTCAACGGCCACCTCGGCGGTGCACAGATGCGCACTGGAGGCTGGCTTGCGCAGCCGATAGCGGGTTTCCCGCTCGGTGCGCAGCGGCAGGACGGGTAGCGCGTCCAGGTAAGGGCTTTTGCGGAAAATACGCCGCGCCTGACGCCAGGTGCCGTCGAGCAGAATATACACCGGTATTTTAGCGTGCTTCTTGGCCTCGCTGACCGCCTCCATCGAGACCACGCGGTCGGCGTAGTCCGGCTGGTCATCGGGAAAGATCACAAAGGGCGCGTAGCGCGGGTCCTCGAGCAGCGCCATCAACTGCGCATCCGGCGCGGTGCGGTACCAGGTAAACACTCGGGTCTGCGCCAGCACATCGCCAATCAAGCGCCCGGTATTGGTCGGCTTGAAGTGCTCAAGCGGGTGCGTCAACAGCCAGACCTGGGCGTGGCTCTCGGCGGTCACCCGGTACGGGCACAGGCAGTTCAGCTCGGGCAGGTTGCAGCCCTCACAGCGCGTGACAAAGCTGCCCCTCGCCTTGAACTCGCGCCGGGGCCGGCGCGGGTGAACGGTGGCCGGGTCGCGGCCAACGCCTTCCGGATCGACGTTGGCCGTGTGCTGGCAGGACTCCGAAGCAGACATCTGCGCTCCAAGGTTGGCGAGGGGCGCCGAGTATAAAGCAGGGTAGCGCCGATCAGCTAGGCGCTTAACCATGAGATCAGCGCTATGAGGAGATGATTATGAGATAGAAGAAAGCGCAAGCTTTTGGTCAATCCGCTCCAGAATAGACGTCAAACTAGCTACTGACTCAATTGCCAGCGTCAAGATCGCCGCATTTTTATCGGGATCATCCGGATATTCATGGGCGAAGCGATTGCGCAGTATTCTAAGCGCTTGCCATTGATCACTGTCTTCGATGTAACCCAGCTTTTCCAGACGGTGTAGCTTGTCCAGCATGGGGCGATCCTCATAAGGCTCCTGTAAATACAGCAGCACAGAAGGTAGCAATCGCGCGCCAATAGCGTCCTGCAATTTGCCAAACCGAAGCACGAATTGATCCAGACTTTGGATCTCCGCATCATTCAGTCGCGTAAGTCGCTCGCCGGTAATGGGTAGCGACGCTTCTAAAGATGACAACGCATATTCAATGAAATGCCGATGACGCTGACACTCGCGCCAGGCATCAAGTAAACGCTGTTGCATAATATCTTGCGTCATAACGCGATACCGGATTGTTCGGCGATGCGGAAAATAGCGGGATAATTACCTCGACCTGGATAATCAATCAGTATATCGATTTTTTGTTCGCCAAGCGCTTGCTGCAGCTGTACTTGGCAGCGCATTTCGGCTCGTACAATATCGTTAACGTCCTGCATGTCGGTGGTGATCAGCAGATCAATATCACCACCACGGCGACCATCATTGGTACGGGAGCCGAACAGTTTTACACACGCCTGGGCGCCAAAGCAGTTTTTCACTGACTGGACGATCATTTGGCGCTGATAGTCGCTCAAACGCATAGCCGCTCTCCTTGCCTACTTTTTCAACACCCTAATTTTGTAAAGGCTAGCATATTTCCTCGCCACCTCAGTAAACCTGAAAACCTTCCAACGTTGACACCAAAAGCGCAACGCCGATAAAGTCTCGTCAACTTTCAAAAGAATATAGGTTTACCCGTGACCGCCACTGCTGCCAATACCCAGACTGCCGCCCCGCGCCACGACTGGACGCTCGACGAGATCGACGCGCTTTTCGCGCTGCCGTTCAACGATCTGCTGTTTCAGGCCCAGCAGGTCCATCGGGCGCATTTCGATGCCAACGCGGTACAGGTCTCCACGCTGCTTTCCATCAAGACCGGCGCCTGCCCGGAAGACTGCAAGTACTGCCCCCAGTCGGGTCACTACAATACCCAGTTGGAAAAAGAAAAGCTGCTGGAGATCGAGAAAGTCGTCGAGCAGGCCAAGGCCGCCAAGGAGGCCGGGGCCAGCCGTTTCTGCATGGGCGCGGCGTGGCGCAGTCCGCGGGACAAAGACCTGGTATTGGTGGAAGAGATGGTTCGCCAGGTCAAAGCCCTGGGGCTTGAAACCTGCATGACGCTGGGCATGGTCGACGGCGACCAGGCCAGCCGACTGGCGTCGGCTGGGCTCGATTACTACAACCATAACCTGGATACCTCGCCGGATTTTTACGGCGAGATCATCACCACCCGCACCTTCAGCGATCGCCTGGACACGCTTGCAACGGTGCGCGAGGCGGGCATGAAGGTCTGCTCCGGCGGAATTCTGGGCATGGGCGAAGAGGCCAAGGACCGTAGCGCGCTTTTGCAGCAGCTGGCCAAGCTGTCGCCGCACCCGGAATCCGTGCCGATCAACATGCTGGTGAAAGTGCCCGGTACGCCGCTGGAAAATGTCGAGGACCTGGACCCCATCGAATTTATCCGCGCCATTGCCGTGGCCCGCATCATGATGCCGCAAAGCCACGTGCGGCTTTCCGCCGGGCGCGAGCAGATGAGCGACTCGACCCAGGCGCTGGCGTTTCTGGCCGGGGCCAACTCGATCTTCTACGGCGACAAGCTGCTGACCACCGGCAACCCTCAAGCTGATCGCGACCGCGCGCTGTTCACCAAGCTGGGGCTGCACCCCGAGCGCCGTGAGACCTGCGAAGACGAGGCCAGCCAGGCCCAGCGTCTGGCACAACAGGCCGAGCAGCATGCCCGCGCCGAGCGCGTGGCGGACCTGGCGGTGGATGCCAGTGTCTGACGCCTGGCATGAACGACTGGCCAGCGCACGGGATGAACGCCAGCACCAACACCGTTGGCGAAATCGCCGCGTCATGCCGTCAGCAACGCTGGACTTCGCTGGCAACGACTATCTCGGCCTGGCCCAGGAACCTCGTGTTCAGAATGCCCAGGCCGAAGGGGCCCGGCGTTTCGGCGCCGGGGCTGGCGCCTCGCACCTGGTCAGCGGGCACCTGGGGATCCACGAGGCCCTGGAAGCGGCGTTAGCCGAGTGGACCGGGCGCGAGCGTGCCCTGCTGTTCTCGACCGGCTATATGGCCAACCTTGGCGTGCTGCAGTCCCTTGCGGACGCCCACACGGCCATCTTTCAGGACCGTCTCAACCACGCCTCGTTACTCGACGGCGCGACGCTCAGCGGCGCCCGCTCCCGGCGCTATCACCACCGCGATGGCGACGACCTGCAGCGCCTGATGGCCCGTAGCACGGCCACCCATAAGCTGGTGGTCAGCGACGGGGTCTTCAGCATGGATGGCGACGTGGCCGATATCGCCACGCTTGCCCGGGTCAGCCGTCAGCATGGCGCCTGGCTGATGATCGACGACGCCCACGGGCTGGGCGTGCTGGGCGGAAACGGTCGCGGCTGCGTGGAGGGCGTCACAAGCGAGGACGTGCCGATTCTGGTGGGTACCCTGGGCAAGGCGCTAGGCACCGCGGGGGCCTTTGTCGCCGGCGATGCCGCGCTGATCGAGCATATCACCCAGTTTGCCCGCAGCTATGTGTACACCACCGCCCAGCCGCCCGGCATTGCCGCCGCCACGTTGGAAGCGCTGAGTATCGTTCGCCGGGAGCCCCAGCGGCGCCAGCAGCTTTTCCAGCATATCGATACGTTCCGACGCGAAGCGCAGTTGCTTGACCTGCCGCTGGCCCACTCGGCGACCCCCATCCAACCGCTGATGCTGGGCAGCGAGGCGCGGGTGATGGCGTGGGCGGCCACGCTCGAACAGCGCGGCATCAGCGTCGGCGCCATTCGCCCGCCCACCGTGCCAAAGGGCGAGGCCCGCCTGCGCATCACGCTCAGCGCGCGGCACACTGAGGCTGACCTTGATCGCCTGCTGGAAGGACTGCGCGCCTGCCAACGCGAGGAGGCCGCATGCCACGCCTAGTGCTGCTATCGGGCTGGGGGGTTGACCGGCGTATCTGGGAGCCGCTTGAGGCCCACTGGCCTGCCGACATTGACGTGCTCAGCGTCGACTGGCCGGGCTACGGCCACCAGCCCGCACTGCCGGAAAACGCTTCGCTGGATCAACTGGCCGACGCCATGGCTGACCGCCTTTCCGAGGATGCCGTCTGGGTCGGCTGGTCGCTGGGCGGGCTGTTGGCCACTGCGCTGCTGGACACGCTGCCCGCGCCGCATGGCCTCGTCCTGTTGGGCGCAGGCGAGCGCTTTTGCGCGGATGACGGCGTCAGCCACGACGAGCTTGCCAGCTTTCGGCGCGCTTTCGCCCGCGATCCCAGGGCGACCTGGCAGCACTTTCTGCGCTGGCAGGCCCAGGGCGAACCCAATCCCCGCCACGCCCATCGCCAGCTGCGCGCGCTACTCGGCGACCAGCTGAGCGCCGATCATGCCACCCTGGCTACCGGCCTTGACTGGCTGGCCACCCTCGACAACACCCAGCGTTTGAACCCGCCTGTCTGCCCGGTGATCCGCCTGGTCGGCGAGCATGATCCGCTGGTCGGTCAGCGCGCCCGTGGCCGCGCTCGTCGCCTCGCCCATGCCGGGCACTGCCCCATGCTCTCGCAGCCGGCGACGCTTGCCACCGTGCTGGCCGAGCAGGCATCAGCGCTGGCCGTCAAGGACACCGTATGAGCATCGCAGCGCCAACGCACGACGCTCCCAGGACGCCTGACTGGCAGGCGAAAGTCGCCCGGGCCTTTTCCCGGGCGGCCCCGCGTTACGACGCCCTAGCCAGCGCCCAGCGGCATATCGGTGAATCGCTGTGGGCGCGCCTGCCGGCAGGCGCCGGGCCACACGTGCTGGACCTGGGCTGCGGCACCGGCTACTGGACCCAGCGACTGGCGCTGCGCTATCCCGATGCCGAGGTGGCCGGGCTGGATATCGCTCCCGGCATGCTGGCCCACGCCGAGGCGTGTTACGGCACAACGATTGCCTGGCATCAGGGCGACGCCACCGCGCCGCCGTTTGCCGACGGTGCCTTTGACCTGGTGTTCTCCAACCTGGCGATTCAATGGTGCCGCCACAGCGACGCGGTCATGCAGTCGCTGCATCGGGTGCTTGCTCCCGGCGGTCAGGCCCATATCACAACGCTATTGCCGGGCACGCTGTGTGAAGTCGCCGACGCCTGGCAGCGCCCAGAGGCGCTGCTGACCACACCCAGCGCCGCCGAACTCGAGTGCGCCGTGGTTGATAACGGGCTTAGGCTGGCGGAGCAGTCGACGGCATGGCGGACGTTTCACTACCCAGACCTGAACGCCGTGATGGCCTCCATCAAGGGCGTTGGCGCCCAGGTGGCGCGCGCCAACGCCCGGCTGACCCGTGGCGAGGTTGCCGACGCCCGGGCGCGCTATGACGCCCTGCGCGAGCCCGAGGGGCTACCGGTGAGCTATCACTGTTTGACCCTGCATCTGGAAAAGACCCCATGAGCACCTACTTCGTCACCGGCACCGATACCGACGCGGGCAAGACCCTGGCCACCAGTGCTCTGCTTTATGCCGCCCGCGCGCAAGGCCTGAGCACGCTGGGGCTGAAGCCCGTGGCCTCGGGCAGCGACGCCACCCCTGACGGGCTGCGCAACCGCGACGCCCTGGCCCTTCAGGCGCAAAGCGCCCCGTTGGTCAGCTACGCCACGATCAATCCCTGGGCGTTTGAACCGGCCATCGCGCCGCACCTGGCGGCCAGCGAGGCCGGTGATCCGCTGAGCCTCGACGCCATCGTCAACACGCTATCGGCCACGCTTGGGCAGCACCCGCGCGAACTGACGTTGATCGAGGGCGCGGGAGGCTGGCGGGTACCGCTTAACGCGCAGGAGGATTTTTGCGACCTTCCCCGCGCCATGAACCTGCCGGTGATCCTGGTGGTGGGCCTTAAGCTTGGCTGCCTGAATCACGCCCGGCTCACCGCCGAAGCGATAGTGGCCGACGGCCTGCCCCTCGCCGGCTGGGTCGGCAGCGTTGTGGACCCGGCATTTGCCGATGATCCGACTCGCTATGCGGCCAACCTGGCCGTCCTTGAGCACCGCTTACCGGCCCCCTGCCTGGGCATCCTCCCGTTTCTCGATACGCCATCGGCAGATACTGCGCATCGCTACCTTTCCCTGGCACCGCTACTCACCCTGGAGCCGCAATGAATTCGCCCGTTTGGCACCCTTACGCGCACCTTAAAACCCAAGCGCCCGCCCCCAAGGTTGTGGGCGGCAGCGGCGCTCATTTCACCCTGGAAAGCGGCGAGCGCCTGCTGGACGCCACCTGCTCCTGGTGGTGCATGATCCACGGCTACGGTCATCCACGCCTTGTCGCGGCCATTCGCGAGCAGGCCGGCGAGCTGTGCCATGTGATGCTCGGCGGCCTGACCCACGAACCCGCCAACGCGTTAGCCCGTGAACTGGTACGCATCACCCCCGCCGGGCTGAACCACGTGTTCTACTCGGACAGCGGCTCGGTGGGCATGGAAGTGGCGATGAAAATGGCCCTGCAGTATCAGGTACTCACCGGCCACCCCGGCAAGCGCAAGATGCTCTCACTGATGAAGGCCTATCACGGCGACACCGCTGGCTGCATGGCGGTGTGCGACCCGGAAGAAGGCATGCACAGCCTGTTTGCCGGACTGCTGCCCCAGCACCATTTCGCCCCGGCCCCCACGGCGCCCTTCGAGGCGACCGCCGCACAGGTCGAGCACGACCTTGGCGCCCTGCGCGAGGTGCTTGAGCGCCATCACCATGAGATCGCAGCGCTGCTGATGGAGCCGCTGCTGCAAGCCGCGGGCGGGCTGAACATGACCTCGCCAGACTATCTGCGCGGGGCGCGGGCGTTGTGCGATGAATTCGGGGTACTGCTGATTTTTGACGAGGTCGCCACCGGCTTTGGCCGCACCGGCGAGCTGTTTGCCGCCGACCACGCGGGCGTCACGCCGGACATGATGGTGCTCTCCAAGGGGCTCACCGGCGGCTATCTGGGCCATGCAGCGACGCTGGCCACGGACCGCGTTCACGATGCCTTTATCGGCGACAGCGCGCATCACGCCTTCATGCATGGCCCCACCTTCATGGGCAATCCGCTGGCCTGCCGGGTGGCGTTGGAAAGTCTGCGCGTGTTCGAGGAAGAGGGCTATCTGGACAAGATCGCCGCGCTCAGCCAGGTGCTGCGCCGCGAACTGTTGGAGGACCCCGCGCTCAATGCCCACCCAGCGGTGGCCGATGTACGCGTGCTGGGTGCCACGGCGGTGATTGAAGCCCACGCCGCCGAGACGCTGAAAGGCGTGGGCGACTTCGCCCGGAAGCGCGGCGTGTGGCTGCGCCCGATCGGCCGCTGGCTGTACACCATGCCCGCCTACATCACCTCAGAGGACGAGATGACCCGGATTACCGACGTGATGAAGGCATGGTTTCTGGAAAAATAGGCGGTTCAAGGCAGCACTAAATTACCTTGTTTACGCCACTGATTGACCAGCGCAGGGACGCCCTCACCGGCGGTGGTGTTGATTGCCAGCACCCCCGGCGGCGTTAACGTATCCGCCTCGGGGTCGACCAGCGCGCAGGGGGTATCGAGTTCGATGTACGAAAGCAGCGAGGCGGCGGGCATCACCGCCAGTGACGTGCCCACGACCAGGAAAAAGTCCGCTTGGCTTGCGATCTCGCAGGCATCCTCGAACAGCGGCACCGACTCGCCGAACCACACCACGTCGGGACGCAGCTGGCTGCCCTTGTCGCACACGTCGCCAAGCGCAATGCCGCCTTTGGGCAGCGGGTAGCGCAGCCGTGGGTCCACTGAGGAACGCGCCTTGAGGATTTCACCGTGCAGATGCACCACGTGGCGGGAACCGGCCCGTTCGTGCAGGTCATCGATATTCTGGGTAATGACACTGACCTTGAACCCATCCTGCTCCAGGGCGGCGAGCGCCTTGTGGGCAGCGTTGGGCTTGGCGCGGCGGATCTGGTCGCGGCGCTGGTTGTAAAAGGTCAGCACCCGTTCCGGGTCGTGTCGCCAGCCTTCGGGCGTTGCCACCTCTTCCACCGGGTGCTCTTCCCAGAGGCCGTCGCTGGCCCGAAACGTCTTGATACCGCTCTCGACGCTGATACCCGAACCGGTAAATACCACCAGGTGGGGGGCTGATGTCATGATGTGCTCACCGTTATTGCCGACTGTCTCGCCTAATATACCAGTTGGCCGACGGTTCCCGCGAAACGCTGTTTGTTGCGGTAAGGGTAAACGTCGATCACCCGACCATCGACAATCGCCCGCTGCAGCTCTTTCCAGTAGTCAGGGTCGAACAACTCCGGGTGCTGCTCCATGAACACGCGGCGTAGCGCTGCATTGGCGAACATGAAGGGGCCAAACTCCTCGGGGAAGATATCGTTGGGGCCGATCGATAAACTAGAGGCATCCATCCCCTGGTTTTTCGGCATGTGCCGAAAGCGGCATTCGGTGATGTAGCAGACTTCGTCGTAGTCGTAAAAGATCACCCGCCCATGGCGCGTCACGCCGAAATTTTTCAGCAGCATATCGCCGGGAAAGATATTGGCCGCCGCCATCTGCTTGATGGCGTTGCCGTAATCCTTCAGCACCGTCACCTGCTCGGCCTCGCTGCACTGCTCCAGGTAGATATTCAGCGGGGTCATCATGCGCTCGGTGTAGCAGTGCTTGATGATCACCTTGTCATCCTTGAGCGAGACCGTTGAGGGTGCCACCTCCAGCAGATGCTCAAGGCACTCTGGGGCGAAGTGGTCCTTGCGCACGATAAAGTTGGAGAATTCCTGGGTATCCGCCATACGGCCGACCCGGTCGTGGCGTTTGACCAGCCGGTACTTCTCGCGCACCACGGCGTGGGTCACGTCTTTCGCCGGGTCGAACTTGTCCTTGATGATCTTGAACACCGTGCGGAAGGTGGGCAGCACGAACACCGCCATCACCATGCCGCGCACCCCGGGGGCGATGATGAACTGATCCTCGCGCTTGGCCACCTGCTGATTGAGCGCCCGAAAAAACTCGGTCTTGCCGTGCTTGAAGAAACCAATGGCGGCGTAGAGCTCGCCCGCCGGCTTGTGGGGCATCAGCTGTTTAAGGTAGCGGACGAATTCCCCCGGCACCGGCACATCCACCTGAAAATAGGCGCGGGTAAACGAGAAGATGATCGAGACTTCATCGGTTTCGGTCAGTACCGTATCCAAATGAAGGCAAGGATCGCCGCCCTGCTGATCGCCAAAGCCCTCGCCATGGAGGATCGGCAACACCAGCGGCACCTGCTCACCGCCGCCTAGGATGCGACCCACCAGATAAGCCCCTTTGTTGCGATAGAACACGCTTTTCAAAAGTTCGATCTGGGCATCGTCAGCCTGCAGTATCGCCGCGGGTAGCTGCGCTTCCAGTAGCTCGCTGCCAAGCCGGGTATCGCGCTCAAGGTCGGCAAACCGGTTATCGAACGGAGCATCGCTAAGCGCCCAGGCCAGAGCCCCGGGCCAGTCACCGTCCACCGGGTGACGACGGCAAAGATCAATCCCAGAGTGATGAGCGGCATCCTCCCGAGAGCTGTAAACAAACATCCAGTCGTTGCGAATGTGACGGTGCTGGAAAATCGAGCAGAACAGCGAATTAAAAAACGTTTCGGCAAGCTCATAGTCGAGCCGCTGGCTGATCATGTCGGCATAGTGGGTGCGCGCTTCGCGCCAGGTCTCGCAGTGGGCCAGCACCTCGTGGGCAAAGGTGCGCTGCAGCCGGCCCAGAGTATCATCGACTTTCTCCCCGTAAAGATTGATGCGCGCCGCCGAGGCCTGCTGGGCATCGCGCCAGGCCGCCTCGCGAAAACGACGGCTGGCATCGGCGGTAATCTGCTTAAAGCGGGCGCGGTACTCGTCAAAGCCGTGCAGCACGGTGGCCGCCAGGCGATACGCGGGAGAAAGTTTCACGGGCTGGACTCCTGGTCGTTTTGACCAGCTTGGCGTAACCGGACACGAGATGCGAGGCGACCTTGGTGGTGCGGCTTACCAATCGGCTGGCTTGCCCATTTGGTTGGTAGGCAAGGCATCACCATAGGTAACGGCCACGGGGCGCTCGGCGGCGGGCCATTGGCTGATGGCCTGGGCAATCTCGGAGGCGGCGTGTTGCTCGCTTTCCAGCGGCACCACGAAGGCTTTCAAACGCCGTTTTGCCGCCGGTCCCGTAGTGCGTACGGCGCAGTCAGCCACGCTTTCCAGCCCGCGCAGACGCTCAGCCACGTGGCCGGGGCTGACATTGACGCCGCCAATCGTCACGACATCGTCATGGCGCCCCTGAAGCGTGAAGGTGTCGTCATCAAGCCAGTGAGTGTGATCCAGCAGCGGCGTAACGGTGCGGTCACCCAGGCGCTGAATGTGGTTCGCATCAAGGCGCTGCCAATGGGCGAGCAGCTGGTAGGCGGCGTCCGGGTGCCAGCGCGTCGCCACTCCGCCGGTTTCGGTACTGCCGTAGATATCCAGCAGCTCACTTAGCCCGCTTTCGCGTAACGCCTGCGACGTCTTGGCAGCCAGCGGCGCGGTGGACGAGACGCCGACCACCCTGTCCGGCCAAGCGCGGCGCGAGACGGCCAGGTAGTCCCAGCGAGGTGGAACCGTGACCAACAGGTCGCCGGGCAATAGCGGCGGCAAGGCGGCAGCGTCAACGCTGATGCGCGGCATACCCGCCACCCCCGGCAGCGCCACCCCGAACATGAAGCCGTAGAGATGATGCAAGGGCAGCCAGCGAATCACGCGGTTGACCGTCTCCCGAGAGGCAAGCCGTTGCGCCAGGGCATGCGCCTCGGCCTCGAGGGTTTCCCAGCGATGCAGGTGGGCGGTAGGCGCGCCTGTACTGCCCGAGGTTCTGAACGTCAGTCCCGACGTATCGGAAGCAGCATTAGCTACCAAAGAGGCCCAATCATCGACGTGCTGGGTCATCAGCAGGCGATCTTCGACGCCCGTTTCATGCAGACAGAAGAACTCGTTGACGCAGGCCGCCAGGTGCAGTCGTTCAAGGGAATCAATCGCGGGAGGTGCCTGCCAATCCGGTGCGGGGGTGCCTCGATAGGCAGCCAGTTCCGCGCTCAGCAATGATTGCAGCACGGCTTTGCAATCGGCTTCGCTCAGCCACTGAGGCATCTTAAAAAATCCTTAACAACGCCAATAGCGTAAGGTTTGTTTGTTGAAAGCCGCCTGCGCGCTTGGCGACGTCAAGACGGCTTTCAGAAGGGTTACAGGCGCTTGACGAAGATCCAGTAAGTGTCACCTGAAATGGCTTTCTTCATATGCACTTTTACTTTGGTGGGCGTCATCTGGTAATCAAACACGTATTCGAACATGGTATTCAGATCGCCGCTTTTAACCCCTTCCTTGAAGCGACCCTGGAACTCTTTGCTTTGCGTACAGGGAGCGACTTCGGTAAAGAAGTTCTTGCCGATCACGCTTTTGGGGTCACGGCCGGTAATACCGCCTTCCGCTGCGTTGTATTGGATAATTTTGCCGTTGGCATCCAACTGGATCGCTCCAAAGGCTAATTCGTCGAGTTTTTTGTCATCCATCTTTGCCAGCGAATTCTCGATATCATCGCCGCCAAATCGAACCGTTTCCATTGCCATTACCGCACCTCCGGGTTGAACGCTTTAAGGGTGTTTCAATTCACCACGCGCTCTACAAATCATATACAAAACTTGTAAAGCACGGTCCAAGCTAGCAGCATCGGTAACCTAAGGCAATCGCCTAATACTATTGAATGAAGCCGATATCATCTTTTAGGGCGAGTGTTGTAATGCCGTCATGTGAGCCACCTGCAAGCAGAAAGGCCCCGCGGTTCGGTCGGCGATCAGAAAACCCACCTGGGTAATATCCGCCGGTTGGATAGGCGGTGCCTCGGTCAGCAGCGTGCCCCGGCGGACGGCCTCGAAAGCCGACCATGAAAAGGACAGGGTTTCCCAGCTATCCGTGGCGGGTGTGAATTTCACCCGGTAAGCGGATGCATCGCCCAGCGACCTGCTTTTCAAGCGCAGCTGATAGGTACGTCCATCGCCGCGCACGGTTAGCGCTATACCCTGGGCATCCACCAGCGTTGATTCAAAATCGTGGGGCTCGCGGCGAACGGACGCAAAGCCTCCGCCGTTTTCCAGTGACACCTCGCCATGAAAGCGCCCTTCACCGTCGACAACACTGAACTGACTCCGGGATTGACCGCCCATGACGCCATCATCGACGGCGTACCAGCGTTGCTGTTCGCTGGGTTCATTAAAGGTCAGCGTCATAAGACCACCTCGCAACGGCTCGTAAGTAAGAAAAAGCCCCTAGCGTCATACCGCCAGGGGCTTGTCACAGTAGCCTAATCGTTGGCTTGCTTACAGTTTGGCAGCCGCTACCGGTGCAGGGTCGTTTTCGTCTATTTCGTCAGGTGATGCCACCACCAGCGCAAATTCTTCTTCAGCGGTTTTGGCAACCAGCTTGTTCTTGCTGTAGAGGAAGTAATAAGCCGCCCCGGCAATGAAGAGCACGATAGTGTAATTGAAGGCGCGGGGATCAAAAGCGTATACCCCGGTAAGCGCGACCAATGACAGCACCAGTGCGATACCCGAGGTCACCACCCCACCAGGGGTCTTATACGGACGCGGCAGGTCGGGCTGCTGGACGCGCAGCATGATATGGCTCAGCGCCATCAGCGCGTAGGAAATCGTGGCGCCGACCACGGCCATGCCCAGGATAAGGTCGCCCTCGCCGCTCAGCGACACCAGAAAGCCGAACACCCCAGGCACGATCAGCGCCAGATGGGGCACCTTGCGCCCGCTGGCCAAGGAGAGCGGCTTGGGGAGATACCCCGCCCGGGAAAGCGCAAACACTAGGCGGCTATAGCCATAGATGATCGAAAAGAAGGAGGCAATCAGACCGGCCAGGCCCAATACGTTAACCAGGGTGGCAAGCATGGGGTTACCCGCTGTATTCAGCGCATCCACCAATGGCACGCCGCTTTGGCCGATCATCTCGGCGCCCGCGGCACCGGCCAGCAGCACCACGACCAACAAGGCGGTGAACAGCAGAAACAACATCGCGCCGATAATGCCCTTGGGCATGTCGCGTGCCGGGTCCTTGGCTTCTTCGGCGGCCAGCGGCACGCCCTCCACCGCCAGGAACAGCCACATGCCGAACGGCAGCGCCGCCCAGATGCCGTACCAGCCAAACGGCATGAAGGTGCTCGCGCCCGCGGCATCGGTGGGCGCAATATCAAACAGATTGGCGGCGTCAAAATCCCCGATCAGCGCCACCGCCGTGGCGAGAATGGCAAACACCGCCAGGCCGCTGATCACCATCATGACCTTGAGTGCTTCGCCCACCCCCGCCAGGTGAATACCGATAAACACGGCATAAAACAGCAGATACACCAGCGGTCCGTTAATGCCCAGTAATGACTCCACCGCAGCGCCGATAAAGATCACGATCGCCGCCGGTGCCAGGGCGTATTCGATCAATACCGCAAGCCCGGTGAGGTAACCCCCGGCCGGCCCCATGGCCTGGCGGGCAAAGCTGTAGCCGCCGCCCGCCGCAGGTATCGCGGCGGACATTTCCGCAAGCGATAGCACCAGCGCCAGATACATCAGCGCCATCAGGCAGGCGGCAATCGCAAAGCCGCCCCAGCCCGCTTCGGCAATACCAAAGTTCCAGCCGGCGAAGTCACCGGAAATCACATAGGAAACCCCAAGCCCCGCCAGCAGTATCCAGCCGGCGGTGCCTTTGCGCAGTTGGCGCTTGGCCAGATACGCTTTATCAACAGATGGTTGTGTCATCGTTATGCCCTTTTCAGTGTGGAACGCAATCGTTGTCAGCCGCTTGCTGTTGGTTACTACGTTGTTCCATCTTGTTGTGTGATCATTGTTTTTTGCTGTCTCGGTTTTAGAGACCCTCAATCCGCTACCAGGAAGTTACGCGTTGAGCCCGATGGCGAACCGCCTTCAAGTACGTCGTCTTCGCTGCGGTCCTTGAGCTGCACGCCCGACAGCTTTCGCTGGCGGGCTTCTCTCAGCAGCAGGCAGAAGCGCCTTGCGGCTTCCTCGACCGCCAGCCCCGCCGGGCGCACGTTGGAAATACAGTTGCGCCGGTCATCCCTGAGGCCTGGTTCCGGTGCCCAGGTCATATACAGCCCGAGGCTGTCCGGCGAGCTGAGCCCCGGCCGCTCGCCGATCATCACCAGCACGGCGTCGGCGTTGAGCAGTGCGCCTATCTCATCACCGATCGCTACCCGCCCTTGTTCAACAATGGTCAGCGGAGCTAGCCGCCAGTCGCTGGATTCGTCGTTAAGCGCCTGATGGAGCGCGTTGAGAAACGGCGCGCTGTTCTGCTGCACCGCCAGCGCGGACAGCCCATCGACAATCACCACGGCCAGGTCATGGCGTTGCTGAGATGTAGAAGCCTGCTGGAGATGCTCGCGACTGCCATCGTTGAGACGCCGGCCGTAGTCGGGCCGCTGCAGATAGGTGGCGCGGTCCTGGGCCTGGCTATGCAGACCAATCGGTGCGGTGGTTAACCCCAGCGCGCCGTTTAATTCGGCGCTAAGCGCTTCGACATCCAGCGGGCAGTGCACGGCGTCCTGGGCCTGGGCGTGGGCCAGCTGAAAGGCCAACAGCTTGCTGGTCGGCAGGCTGATGCCCGCGCGCCCCAGACCAATCCGCGCGTCGGTGAAGGCGTTAAGCCGCGCCCAGGGGTTGTCAACGACGATGGGCGACAAGGGTTTATCGGTCATGCTGCGGCTCCTCAGGCAGGTGACGCAGGCTATTGGCAAAAGCAGCGGGCAGCTGGTCGTTTAGCCGGTGGGTGCTGACATCCTGGAAAATCTGCATGTCTTCCAGCCAACGCTCGAACTCCGGTGCCGCCTTGAGACCCAGCACCCGCCGCGCATAGAGCGCGTCATGAAAGGAAGTGGTCTGGTAATTGAGCATGATGTCGTCGGAGCCAGGGATGCCCATGATGAAGTTACAGCCCGCCACGCCGAGCAGCGTCAGCAGGTTATCCATATCGTTCTGATCGGCTTCGGCGTGGTTGGTATAGCAGACGTCGCAGCCCATGGGCACGCCCAGCAGCTTGCCGCAGAAGTGGTCTTCGAGCCCGGCGCGGGTGATCTCCTTGCCATCGAACAGGTACTCGGGGCCGATAAACCCCACCACGGTATTGACCAACAGCGGGTTGAACTTGCGCGCCACCGCGTAGGCGCGCGCTTCGCAGGTTTGCTGGTCGAGCCCATGGTGGGCGTCGGCGGACAGCGAGCTCCCCTGGCCGGTTTCGAAATACATCACGTTGCGCCCTACCGTGCCGCGATTCAGCGACTGCGCCGCCGCTTCGGCTTCGGCGAGCGTGCTCAAGTCGAAACCGAAGCTGCGGTTGGTCGCCTCGGTGCCGCCGATCGACTGGAAGACCAGGTCTACCGGCGCGCCCTGCTCGATCGCCTCCAGCGTGTTCGTCACATGGGTAAGCACGCAGGACTGGGTGGGGATCTGATACTTCTGGATCACCTCGTCCATCAGGCGCATCAGCTTGACGCTCTGGGTGACATTATCGGTGGCCGGATTGATGCCAATCACCGCGTCGCCGCTGCCGTACAACAGCCCGTCGAGAATACTCGCGGCAATGCCGGTGACGTCGTCGGTGGGGTGATTGGGCTGCAGACGCGTCGACAGCCGACCGGGCAGGCCGATGGTGTTGCGAAACGCCGTGGTTACCCGGCACTTCTTGGCCACCAGAATCAGATCCTGGTTGCGCATCAGCTTGCTGACCGCCGCGGCCATTTCGGGGGTAATGCCCGGCCGTACCTGGGTGAGCACGTCGCTGGTGGCGTGGTCAGACAGCAACCAGTTGCGAAAGTCGCCGACGGTGAGGTGACGAATGGGCTCGAAGGCCCCGGCATCGTGGTCGTCGATGATCAGCCGGGTGATTTCGTCCTCTTCGTAAGGAACCAACGCCTCGTTTAAAAAGGTGGTCAGCGGGAGTTCCGCCAGGACCATCTGGGCGACCACCCGCTCTTCGGCGCTGTCGGCCATCACCCCCGCCAGACGGTCACCGGCACGGGCCGGCGTGGCTTTGGCCATCAGCTCGGCCAGACCCGCGAAGCGGTAGCGTCGGTTCCCCACCGTGGTGTGATAGGTTTTCGCCATAGCGCTTTCCTTTGGAATTGCCTCGGTTTCAAACGCGCCGGAGGCGCATTGAGGTATAAAACTTGCTTGTTATCACCATAGCGCTATCACTAGAGAGGGAGTATCGAGTTTCGGCAAACCGCTCAACTCTCTACTAACCTCATAAGAAACAATAAGTTGAATGCAAAAAAGGACAAAAAGGGTCTGCCTAGGACTCTTTGGGGGTGGGTCATGACCGTGCCGGACAGCGCACATGCACCAAAAAGATACATCCAGGAGGCGTATGACGCCGATGAGCACGCCAATAATCTGACGCGCTGGCAGCAGGAATACGATCAGCTCAGCGCCGGACGTTTTTACGGCCGACTGGATGAGATCGAGCTGGCGACAATGCAGGTATTCAAGGAGCACACCGGCCAGGCACTGCGTCAGGATTGTCGGGTATGGCCCGATGCTCTGTGGCTTGGCATCCCGCCGGTGCCCGCGGGGTCGCGCATCAACGGCCAGTCGCTGGATGACGATGAGGTAATGTGCCGACCGGGGGGCCGCGATTTTGAGCTGATCACCCCGAAGGCGTTTGATATCTACGGCCTGGTGGTCCACCTGCCCACCCTGAACGCGGCGGCGGCCCAGCAGGGCATTGTGCTGGATGAGCGCTGGCAGCAGGCGCCGCGCCGCCACGTCGATCATGGCACCCTGGGTGCGGTGACGTTCCTGCTTGAAAGGCTACTGATGCGCCAGCCGGGGGCGATTGCCGAGCAGCTCCACCAGGAGATTTTACTGACGGCCCTGCTGGAACTGCTGCAGGCAGAGCAGCCCAGCCGCGAACCACCGCCAAGCTACACGCACCGCAAGGAGGTGGTCGATCGGGTCAAGCGCTACGTGGATGAACATCAGGAAGGGCCGGTGACCATGGAAGCGCTGTGCCAGCTTACCCACGTGAGTCGTCGCACGCTGCAGTACAGCTTTACCAGCATTCTCGGCATCAGCCCGCTGCAGTTCCTGCGCCTGACGCGGCTGAACCGCGTGCGTCGTGCATTGCGCGCCGCGTCACCCAGCCAGTCGGTTACCGAGATTGCCACCTACTGGGGGTTTTGGCATCTCGGCCAGTTCGCCCACGATTACAAGCAGCAGTTTGGTGAATGCCCGTCGCACACGCTGAGCACCCCCACGCACTAGCCCAGCCAGCGCTCGGCAAAGTCGGCGGCGGCCAACGGCCGATCAAAATAGTAGCCCTGCGCCTGGCGACATCCCATTGCCAGCAATGCCTCTGCCTGGCCGGCATGCTCGATGCCCTCGGCAATCGTTTCGAGTCCCAGGGTGTTAGCCATGGCAATGATGGTCGCCACAATCACGCGATCGTTATCGCTGGTCAGCATGTCGCGGACGAACGAGATATCGATCTTGATCTTGTCGGCGGCGAAGCGCTTCAAATACGCCAGTGATGAATAGCCGGTGCCGAAATCGTCGATGGCAAGGCCTAGCCCATGCCCTTTCAGCGTTTCGGTCATGGCAATGGCTTTTTCAGGATTCACCATGATGCCGCTTTCGGTAATTTCCAGGCTGAGCCTGGAGGCCGCCACCTGATACCGCTGGCAGCAGGCCAGCAGCTCGCTTTCCAGGTCGTCGTCCTCGAACTGATCGGCGGCAATATTGATCGCCAGTTGACCCGGTAACTGCAGGCCCTGCTGCTGCCACTGGGCCAGCTGTCGACAGGCTTCCTCGATCACCCAGTTGCCCAGTGCCACCATCATGCCGCGCTCTTCGGCGATGGGGATAAATTTACCCGGAGAAACACGCCCCAGCTCTTCATCGTGCCAGCGGCAAAGCGCTTCGGCGCCGATTAACTGCCCGGTACGCAGGTCTACCTGGGGCTGAAAGTGCAGTTGCAACTGATGCTCGGCAATGGCCACCGCCAGCCGCTTGGCAATATGCAGCTTTTCGGAGACCAGCTCGCCCATCCAGGACTCAAAGTTGAGCACCGCCAGTTTCTGACGTTTGGCCTGATACATGGCGATATCGGCAAATTTGAGCAGTTCCAGGGGCGATGTTGCATGGTGCGGATAGAGCGTTACGCCGATACTCACGGACAGCTCAAACGACTGCGGGTCAATGTCCACCGGCTGGTCAATGCTTTCGCACAGCCGGTGCGCCCTTTCCAGGGCAATAGCGGCGTCGGCGCCATGGCAGATCACCACGAACTCATCGCCTCCCAGTCGTGCCAGATAGTCGCCGGGCGCCAGGCAGGCGGCGAACCGCTCGGCGACCACTTTCAGGACCATATCGCCGGTGTCGTGCCCGGCGGTGTCGTTAATCTCTTTGAAATGATTGAGGTCAAGCAGCAGCAGGGCCAAGGGGGACGCCAAGGGGGACGATAGCCGGCTTGCGAGGTAGCGCATGAAATCCATGCGGTTGGGCAGCTGAGTGCCGATATCGCGGTAGGCTAGCTGACGGATCTTGGCTTCATCGCGTTGGCGCTCGAGCTCCGAGGCGGCTCGCGCTGCAAAGATCTGCAGCACACTGCTTACCAGTTCCACCTCGGTCAGCGGTGCTTTAAACATCACACCGATAATGCCGATAGGCTTACCCCGACTGTCGCTCAGTCGTCGGCCGACATAGGCGCTCACCCAGTCCAGGGCGCCATTGCTTTCGCCCGGCAACATGATGGCGGCCCCTTCGGTCACAATGCATTCCTCTTCCAGCAGCACCGTCTTGCACGGCACACCGGGGAGGTAGTAAGCGAAATTATCTTCCCGCTGCCCGTTGATGTAGAGCGTCAGCGTATTGGCGAAATCTGCATCGTGCTTATCCAGCAGCGAGATAAAGCCTACCTCGGCGGATAGCGACTCGGCCATGTGGGCGGTCAACTGATTCAGAAAGGCATCGCCGTGCTCGGCGGACACGGCCTTGGCTACCTGCGCGACCGCCTGCTGAATGCGCTGTTCGGTTTGTGCTCGCCGGCGACTTTCGATACCCAGCGACACTTCGCCCACCAGATCCTGCAAAAGCGGCAGCTCATCATCGCATAGCGCCCCACCCTGGCGATGGTAAAGCGTTAACACCCCATAGCACTTGTCCGCGCACTTCAAGGGCAGTGCAACAACCTGTTCCACGCCCATCGCCATCAGCGCTTGGCAGACCCCTGGGGGCATGTTCTCATCCATCAGGTGCTCGATGACGACGGGCTGTTGACGGCGGAATGCGCGCTCGGTGATCTCAGCGCTATAGCGGGTAATGAACAGCTGCATAGGACTCAGCCAGGTGGCCACCTCACCATCGGCATCTGCCATGGCCATTACCTTCAGGGCCGCATGGGGGCTGGCGCCAGGCGCTGACTGACTGATCCAGGCGGCTGTATAGCCGCCTACGCCCACCGCCAGGCAGCACGCTGCCTGCAGTAATTGGTGTTCACTGCCGGTTTGCATCAGCAAATCCTGACTGCGACTCATCAGCCTGAGCGCGCGGTTCTTGCCGTGCAGGCGCGAATGAACATTGGACTGGGTGGCCTGGCGAGCAAGTTCCACACCGCTCAAAGCCGCCGTGATACGCAGAACATCGTCGGTGAAGCAGGGCAGCTCCAACGGCGAGCAGTGCATGATGGCCAGTACGCCGATGCAGGTGCCATCGGGAGCTTGCATGGCCACGCCCCGGTAACCCTCGATCGATAGCGCGTCAAGGCGAGCATCGCCCGGGAAGCGATCTACCGCATCGGCCAGGGTGTGCCAGCTGGACCGCGCGATGACCTGCTCGCAGGGAGTGCCTTTAACCGGGTAAGAGGCCATCTCGGCTGGCGCTCCATGGCGCCAGAAGGCCACAGGCGTAGCAACACCCGAGGCAGGATCGAACTCCGCCAGGAGTACGTGATCGACGCGAAGAATGTCCGCTAACGCTTTGACAAGGTGATAAAAAAAACCGTTTTCACTGACAGTGGTCAAACTATCCGCCAGTTGCCTAAAAACCACTGGTGCCCTAGTAGAAGACATGATATTAACGCCCCTGGATGTTGTCAGGTACGCCACGTCCGCTAGCCACAGGTCCCGGCCGAAGCCATATAAAGCCGCTGAGTGCCATCCCTGAACCCTACGCTCGTAATAGAGTAAATAACTGCATGTTGCACGTTTTCGTAACCCGACCAGCCATTCCCTATCGCATGGCCTGTACCCGTCGCGTGTCTGTCGCTTTCTTAAAAGTTGCCACTATCCAATGCTTTTTCTTATTAGCGCCACTTATCTAAAGCCAGAAGCTAGCTTTACTTTTCTTAATATTAACCACCCCTAAATAACCCACATTATTGTTGTTTAAATGATCAAAAAAATTAAATTAACTACTTTTTTATTTTGCTCGACACCGCGTGGCAAAAAATCCACTTATCGTACTAATTATCAACCTATTAAGTTGATATTCAACCTAAACAGTCCTTCATGTCAATAGGTTGATCCTCAACCATTCAGGTCTAGATGGAGGACACTGTGAATAAAACTGAACAGAAACGGCTAGCTAGCAACATTGGGAGAGCGATTGCCAAACAGCGAATTCGCAGTCACCTGACCCAGGAAGAAGTGGCCGAACGCCTTGGCATTGGCAATGAAGCTGTCTCGCGGATTGAGCGCGGGAGAGTGATCCCCAATATCGTGAGGCTTTTACAACTGGCTGAGATATTTAACTGTGAAACCGCCGTCCTATTAGGGGAAGCCAGCGTTCATCTGGACGATCAGACGAGTCGAGTCAAACACCTCCTAGCGCCTCTGGACACCAGTGATCGGCAATTACTACTTGATATCATCGAGCGTCTTAGCAGTCGATTAAAAAAAAATAAAAAGGATGAAAACTTAATTAAATAACATAAGTTAAAAACCGATTAACGTTAAACATTTATTCCCAAAGCGCTGCCCGTCACATTTTACGTTGTCTGCCTGTTTAACGCGCCTGTCAAAACGGGCGATGCCTCGCCCATGGCCACGTCGATGGTGGCATTTGCGCATTCATGCTATAGGTTACTGATCGACGCCGCGCACTACCGGGGCTTATTAGGTATGCTCAACACGACCGCATGGAACCGCCTGCGCTACACCGCTTATGCGCCCATCTACGATGCCATTGCGAACCGTGCTTTTCGCCGGCCTCGGCGAGTGGCGCTGGGCCAGGTGGACTGGGAGCCCGGCATGCGGGTATTGCTGGTTGGCGCTGGCACCGGGCTTGACCTTCCGTTTATCCCCCATGAGCTGGAGATTCATTTAACCGACCTAACACCCGCCATGGTCAAACGCGCCGCAGAGCGTGCCCGTCGCCATCAGCGCGATGTGACCTGCCAGACGATGGATGCCGAGGCGCTGGCCTACCCAGCGGCTCATTTCGATGTCGTGGTCATGCACCTGATACTGGCTGTCATGCCCGACCCTCAAAAGGGGCTGGCCGAGGCCTATCGGGTACTCAAGCCCGGCGGCCAGCTTTGCGTGCTGGATAAATTTCAGCCCGACGCACAGCCCGCCGGCGTGGCCCGACGGGCGCTGAACAGTATCACCTCGCTGGTGGCGACCGATATCACCCGTCAGGCGCACCCACTGCTGGATCAAGCCGGCTTTATCATCCGTCACGACGAACCCGTCATGATGAACGGTTTGTTTCGTGCCTTGCTGGCCGCCAAACCGCCCTAGCCTGCCGACCGCCTGGCGAAGCCCGTCCCACTCGCTTAAACTGAGCGCCTTTTATCGATCAGGTCTGCCATGTCTCGCCCCCTGTCGCGCTCTTCCCCGCTGATACAGCTGGTCAGCCGCCTGCACGTCTATATCGGCTTATTGGTCGGTCCGTTTATTTTGGTCGCTGCGCTGTCGGGCCTCGCCTACGTCGCAAGCCCTGCGCTTGAAGGCTGGGTCTATCAGGACATGCTGCAAGGCACCGAACACGGCGACGCGCAGCAGCTCAGCGCACAGATCGCCGCGGCCCAACAGCATCTCGACACCACTGCGTCCCCCGACGCGGTGCGCCCGGCACCCGCTCCCGGCGACACCACCCGGGTCATGTTCAGCGCCCCCAGGCTCGGCCCTTCGCAGCATAACGCCGTGTTTGTCGACCCTGTCACGCTCGACGTGACCGGCCAGACAACCGTTTATGGCACCAGCGGTGTGCTGCCGCTACGTACCCAGCTAGACCTGCTGCATCGCCAGCTACTGCTCGGCGACGTCGGTCGGCTGTATAGCGAGCTGGCCGCTTCGTGGCTTTGGGTGATGGCGCTGGGCGGCGTGGCGCTATGGCTGACCCGCCGCCGGGCCTTGCGCCAAACCCGCGGTCCCAGACGACTCGCCCACCGTCATGCGCTACTGGGCAGCGTACTGACGCTAGGCCTCTTGTTGTTTTCCGCGACGGGACTGACCTGGTCGCAGTGGGCGGGCAGCAATATCGCCGAACTGCGCCATGCCTGGGGCTGGGGTACGCCCGGCGTAACGACGGCCTTGAATGCCTCGGGTTACACCCATCACGACGAGCACGCCGACCACCAGGGATCGAGCACGCCATCAGGCGCGCCGACGTTGCCGCTTGCCGACTATGACCGCGCCCTGCAAAGCGCTCGACACGCAGGCCTGGAAGCTGGACACCTGGAGCTTACTCCGCCCAGTGCCCCGCAACAGGCCTGGCGGGTGGCGGAAATAGACCGCCGCTGGCCAACACAGGTAGATCAGGTGGCACTGGATCCACACAGCATGGCGGTCGTCGACCAAACCGATTTCGCCACCTTCCCCCTCGCCGCCAAACTGACCCGCTGGGGCATCGACCTGCATATGGGCGTGCTGTTTGGCGTGGTCAATCAGCTTGTTCTCGGTTTGATCGCCTCGGGCATTATTGTGCTGATCGTTTGGGGATATACACTGTGGTGGCGACGTATACGATCGACCAGCGCGCAACCCTTTCCCCTGCTCGCCGAGCCCTGGCGCCTGTTACCGCTGCGGTCCAAGTGTGGAGTGGCGGTCATCGCGGTCGCCTTAGGCGTAGCCCTGCCCGTGCTGGGAGTGAGCCTGGCGGCGCTGGTCGTAGTCGACGCCCTGCGCTGGTATGTTAAGCAGCGCCGCACGGCCCGCCACCTGGATTCCCATCCACCGATACAGTGAGGTCATTGATGCCCAAAGCCCCCGTGAAACGCTTTCGCCGCTTACCCGACGATGAACAGTCGCGCGTTATTGAGATGGCCTGGGAAGACCGCACCCCCTTCGAGGCCATTGAAACCCTGTTCGGGCTGGCCGAATCGGATGTGATCGAGATCATGCGGCATCAGCTAAAGCCCGCCTCGTTTCGGCTCTGGCGCAGGCGCGTCACCGGCCGCGCCACCAAGCACCGCGCCTTGCGCTCCCCGGACGTGCAGCGCGGCTACTGCCCTACGCAATACAAGCGCTAAACGCTTATCGACTATCAGACTCATGACAAGTGGCTTTCTAAATGGGCACTTATTGTTATATTATCACATAACATTAAATGGCCGCTTAGAGGTGCTTGCAATGACTGCGTTTTCTCCCCTGCCCGTCACCGTGCTGTCAGGCTTCCTGGGTGCCGGTAAAACTACCGTGCTCAACCATATTCTCGCCAACCGCGAAGGCCGCCGCGTCGCAGTGATCGTCAACGACATGAGCGAAGTCAATATCGACGGCGCGCTGGTACGCGGCGCTCCTGGCGAAACGGCGGATGGCGAGGTAGCGCTGAACCGCTCCGAGGAACGTTTGGTGGAGATGAGCAACGGCTGCATCTGCTGCACCCTGCGCGAAGACCTGCTGGAAGAGGTCAGCCAGTTGGCCCGTGAGGGTCGGTTCGATTACCTGGTGATCGAGTCCACCGGGATTTCCGAGCCATTGCCCGTGGCGGAAACCTTTACCTTTGAAGACGAAAGCGGCCAGAGCCTGTCCCATGTTGCGCGGTTGGATACGCTGGTCACCGTGGTCGACGGCGCCAATTTTCTAGACCAGTACCGCGAAGCGCTAAGCCTGGCCGAGGCGGGCGAGAGCCTGGGTGACGACGACGAGCGCAACGTCGCCGATCTGCTGGTCGACCAAATCGAGTTTTGTGATGTGCTGCTGATCAGCAAGACCGACCTGATCGACGCAAAAGAATTGGAGACACTCAAGGCGATTCTGCACTCACTGAATCCCGATGCCGAGCTGGTACCCATCACCCAGGGCGGCGTGCCGCTGAACAAGGTGCTGGATACCGGCAGGTTCAGTTTTGAACGCGCCCAACTGGCACCGGGCTGGCTGAAAGAAATGCGTGGCGAGCACGTCCCGGAAACTGAGGAGTACGGCATCGGCAGCTTCGCCTACCACGCCCGCCGGCCTTTTCATCCACAGAAGTTTCACGACCTGCTCAACGCCGAATGGTTTGGAGAAGGCCTGCTACGCTCGAAGGGCTTCTTCTGGCTCGCTACGCGCCCGCGCTATGCTGGCCAGTGGAGCCAGGCGGGCGGTATCGCTCACCACGGCCCTGCAGGGGTGTTCTGGAAAGCAATCCCCGAAGAGCGCTGGCCCACCGACCCCGAAACGCGGCAGTTTATTATGGAGAAGTGGCAGGAACCGTTTGGCGACATGCGCCAGGAATTGGTCTTTATCGGCCAACACCTGGATCAAGCCAGGATGCGCGACGCGTTGGATGCGTGCCTTTTGAGCGAAGCAGAGCTGCTGAACGGCATGGAGGCGTGGCAGCAACTGCCCGATCCTTTCCCTGCCTGGGAGTAATCAGCGCTAAGGGCGGACTGAATGGCCCAGGTGACTTTCCACCCACTCGCGCACTTGTGGATAGGCGCGCTGTTCAAAGACCGCGAAGCCATTCAGACTTCGCGCCTTGAGCGGGGTAAACACCGGCATGGCCAAGCCGCACAGAAAATGCGCCAGCCGCTGGGCACTGAGCGGCTCGCCGAACTGCTCGGTGTGGCGCTCGATCAGCGGTGTGGCGTAGCGCTGAAAATCGGCCACCGTTAGCGGTGGCTCGGGTGGCGCTTCCGGTAACCGCACGGGGTGGCCGTAGCACACCGAGCAGTGACCACAGCGGCCCGGCTCGGCATTAGATGGGGTATCAAAGGTGTTGTCACCAAAATATTCGGCCAGCCGACGAGTGAGGCAGCTCTGCGACTCAAACAGCGCCAGCATGGCCTGTAGCCGCTCGATCTCGGCGCGCTCTCGGGTGAGGCAGTCATCGTAGAGCTGACTCGCCAGCGTCTCGAGGGGAAAATCAGGCTGGCATACCTCATAGACATCGGTCATCCGCTTGCCTTCCAAGGTCAGCCAGCCTTTGTCCTGGAAGTACTCAAGGGCGGTGATCACTCGGGCGCGTGAGGCATCAATTTGCTGGGCCTGCCCCGCGCTGTGCAGGCGGTCAAAATCTACCGTGCCCCAGGTGCGGGCGATGGGGATGTTGTCGACGATCAGGCGCACAAAGGCCGCCCGCTCGCCTTCAAAGCGGCCCACTAATTCATCTGGTTCGATGTGATAACGCAGCCGATACTCGGCGAGAAACGCAAAGCGCGGCGCAATCACGCCGTGCATTTCCAGCCGCACCAGCAGCGTTTTCAGTGGCAGTAGGCGGATATTGGTGTCGCGGGAAAGGGTGTTGAGCAGCACCTCCCACTGGCGATCCGGTGCCTGGCCTGCTACCGCGATCTCTTCCAGCAAGCGATAGATGCCCGCGTATTCGGGGGTATCGCCGTAAACGAAGTTTTCCAGCACCCGCAAGCCATCCCGACCGGCCAGGGTCAGGCAGGTGGAAGGCAGGCCGTCGCGTCCCGCCCGACCAATTTCCTGGCTGTAGTTCTCGATGGATTTGGGCAGGTCATAGTGCACCACGTTGCGGATATCGCCCTTATCGATGCCCATCCCAAAGGCGATGGTGGCTACGATGCAGGGCGACTCACCGCTCATGAACTGGCGCTGGATCTCATCCCGTCGGCTTGAATCCAGCCCCGCGTGGTAGGCCTGGGCGGCAATGCCCTGAGCTGTCAGCGCGTTCGCCACCCGCTCGGCAGTTTGCTGGAGGGTCACGTAAATAATCGTAGGCGCTTCACAGCCAGACTGCATCTGCGGGGTCAGCCAGCTGATCAGCTGCTGCTGGCGATCTTCCATGGCCGGCGACACCAGCAGCTCAAGGTTGGCACGGTAAAAACCGGTGGTAATGACGTTTTCCGGCGCGATGGCAAACTTCTCGCCCATATCATCAATCACCGCGGGCGTTGCCGTGGCGGTGAGCAGCAGCACCTGGGGAATGGCAAAGTCGCGCTGGTAGTCCGGAAGCTTCAAATAATCGGGGCGGAAGTTATGCCCCCACTCGGACAGGCAGTGGGCTTCGTCGACCACCAGCAGCGAGATGGCCACCTGACGGAGAAAATTCCGGAAGCGCTCGTTCTTGAGCCGCTCCACCGAGACCATGAGGATTTTCAGCTCGCCGCGCTTGGCGCGCTCCATGACTGCCCGGGTCGTCTCGCGATCCTGGGTGGAATCGATACTCGCCGCGGCCACGCCGTGGCGAGTCAGAAACGCCAGTTGGTCCTGCATCAGCGCCAGCAACGGCGACACCACCAGGGTCAGATGCGGTAGGTGCAGCGCCGGTAGCTGATAGCAGAGCGACTTGCCCGCGCCGGTGGCGAAAATCGCCGCCGTGGAGTGGCCGTCAAGCACCCGCGACACCACGGCCTGCTGCCCGCCGCGAAAATCGTCAAAGCCAAATACGTCTTTCAGTGTCTGCTGCGGCGACGTCGGGGGCATAATCGTTCCTTGGATGAGCAATTTGTCTGCCACACGCTACCGCGTTCGGGGCATTTTCTCCAATACGCGGTTCTCCCCGAGTTCAAGGGCCTTGTCACCTACTCCCAGGCGGCACCTGCCAGGGCATCCAGGGGAATCTTGAGATAGCGCTTGCCGTTGGCTTCGGGCTCGGGCAGGCGCCCGCCGCGGGTATTCACCTGCAGGGCGTGAAGAATCAGCTTGGGCATCGGCAGTTCGCTATCGCGCTGGTGGCGAAGCGTCACGTAGTCGTCTTCGCTGTTACCCACCAGGTGGGGGTTGTGCGCCCGCTGCTCGGCAACGCTGCTTTGCCACTGGGGCTCGCGGCCATCGGGCATATAATCGTGGCCGGTGAACAGGCGCGTGTCGTCGGGCAGCGTGAGGATCTGCTGGATGGAGTGCCATAAGGCCTTGGCATCGCCGCCGGGAAAGTCCGCCCGTGCGGTACCGAAGTCGGGCTGGAACAGGGTGTCGTGCACGAAGGCGGCGTCGCCGATCACGTAGGTAATTGAGGCCAGCGTGTGGCCCGGCGAGAACATGACACGACCGCTCAGCTCACCGATATGAAAGGTATCGCCTTCGGCAAACAGCCTGTCCCACTGGCGGCCGTCGGTAGGCATGTCCGGCCAGTGGTAGATCTCTTTCCACAGCGCCTGCACCTGGGTGACCTGCTGGCCAATCGCCGTTGGCGCACCGGTTTTCTCTTTCAGGTACTGCGCCGCCGAGAAATGATCGGCATGGGGATGGGTGTCCAAAACCCAGGCCACCGACAGCCCTTGCTGCTCGATATAAGCCAGCAGGGTGTCAGCGTTAAAGGTGGCCGTCGCGCCGGATTTCTCATCGAAATCCAGCACCGGGTCGATAATCGCGCATTGCTTGGTGGCGGGGTCGCTGACCACGTATTGAATACTAAAGGTGCGCAGATCAAAAAAACCCGCCACATCGGGCAAGCCTGCACCTGTGCTTGGGGAAAGCGCAAAGGTCTTCATGCTTATATCCTCAACATTGACGCTATAAAATAATGGTTATAAGCATAGCTGATTAAAGAATATAAGCAACAGCCGCTTATTAAAAGGCCTTTTCCAGCGCAAAACGCGGCTGACTGTGGCCCTCTCGGGTCACCGTTTCGGTAAACATCTCAAGCGGGCGCACCCAAAGGCCGTAGTCGCCGTAGAGGGCTCGGTAGACCACCAGAGGCTCCTCAGTCTCGCTGTGCTGGGCGGTACCCAGTACTTCGTAAAGGCTACCTTTGTAATGGCGGTAAATACCGGGGACAGGAGCGGTCATAGAGCTTCCTTTGGCGTGGCGGGCGGGGCGGCTTTTTTAGCCAGTCGTTCAAGCACTTTTGAGGCGGCGACAAAGCCGAAGGTGCCGGTGACAAAGGTGGCCGCGCCAAAGCCCGAGGCACAGTCCAACCGGGTGGCGTCACCGCTGCCGGGTTTCTGCAGACAGACTTCGCCGTCGCCGCTGGGGTAAACCAGCTGCTCATCAGAATAGACGCACTCGACCGAGAAGCGACGCTTGGGGTTGCGCGAGAAGCCGTAGTCCCGGCGCAACCGGGAGCGCACCTTGGCCAGAAGCGGGTCGTGCTCGGTGCGGGTTAAATCCGCCACCTGAATGCGGGTGGGGTCGGTCTGCCCGCCCGCCGCACCGGTCACGGTGATGGGCAGCTTGCGCCGCTTGCACCAGGCGATCAGCGCGGCCTTGGCGATCACGCTGTCAATGGCATCCACCACGTGGTCGGCGTCGGCGGGGATTCGCTCGGCAAGATTGGTGGGTGTCACAAAGGCGGTATCGGCGACGACGTTTATCGCCGGGGCAATCAAGCGGCAACGCTCGGCCAACACCTCGACCTTGGGCTTGCCGATGCTGCCATCCAGCGCGTGGAGCTGGCGATTGACGTTGGATACGCAGACGTCGTCCAGGTCGATTAGCGTCAATTTGCCGATGCCCGAGCGCGCCAGCGCCTCGACCGTCCAGCTACCCACACCCCCGACGCCGACCACTACCACATGGGCATGGCGAAACGTATCAAAAGCCCGCTGCCCGTAGAGGCGGCGAATCCCGCCAAAGCGAAAATCGTAATCTGACGCGGCTGGCGCCATATCAGTGGTGGGCGCAGGCGCTGTTGATAGGGTGCTTGACGGCATCACAGAGTCATTCATAGCGTTTCCAGGGCCGAAGGCGTGCTGGGTGGTGGGGTGCGAACGCTATCCAGCGGCAAATGACCGGCCCAGCCGAGGTGATCGAACAGCGCCACCATGGTGTCGTCCAGGGCGCAGCTCAATTGTACGCGCTTGTCGAACAGCGGATGGTCAAAGGCGAGATGGGTGGCGGCCAGCAACAAGCGTGGCGCGGCGAGCTGATCGGCAAAGAAACGGTTATGCACACTCTTGCCGTGTTTGGCATCGCCAATAATCGGATAGCCACGCCGCGACAGGTGGCGGCGAATCTGGTGGCGCCGCCCGGTCAAAGGGCGCGCTTCTACCAGCGAGTAGCGGGCCACCGGGTAGCGGTCGACCTGCACGGGCAGCTCCACGCTATCCAGTCGGCGGATATCGGTCATCGCCGGCATGGCGGGCATTTCCGCCTTGGGGCGCGTACCGTCCTCTTCGCGTAGTGGGTAGTCCAGGCGCTCGCTTTCCGGGGCTTTCCCGCGCACCACGGCAAGGTAGCGCTTGTCCACCTGACGCTCGCTGAAGGCGTCGCTGAGCATACCGGCCACCGCTGAAGACAGCGCCAACACCATGACCCCAGAGGTAGGCCGGTCCAGCCGGTGAACGGGATAGACCCGCCTACCAAGCTGGTTTCGCAGCCGCTGAAGGAGAAACTCGGTTTCACCACGCGCCAGCGCCGAGCGGTGCACCAAAAGCCCCGACGGCTTGTGCACCGCAACGAGGTGTTCATCCTGATAAATGACGTTGAGTGGCGTCATATGGCTCCCGGTTAAAAGCTGGCACCCGCACCGCCTAAACAAAAACAGGCCGCCATTGTCGCGGCTTACCAGGCCGTTGTCATCAATACAGGGGGAAAACGCCTGCTTGTCAGATTGGCGGGTTGATCGCTCGCCAACTACTTTGAAGAGGGTATTATCAAACAATTTCCACGGATCAGGAAAAAGGAGTCACGACCATGCGCTATGTTTCATTACTGAGTGGCATTACCGCTTCACTGTTGCTTGCCTCTGCAGCTCAGGCCAGTGACAGCATGGAAATAGACATACACGCGGTCAGCGCCGATGGCGCTGGGGAAACGATCGGCAGCATCACGCTGGAAGATACTGACCACGGTTTGCTGTTAACGCCAGACCTCAGCGGACTGGAACCCGGCGTCCATGGCTTCCATGTGCATAAAAACCCAAGCTGCGAAGCACAGGAAAACGATAGCGGCCACATGACCGCCGCCCTTTACGCCGGCGGTCACTATGATCCCGAGGAAACGGAAAGCCATGATGGACCATACGGCGATGGCCACCTGGGGGACTTGCCCGTACTCAACGTGGATGAAGACGGCAACGCCACCCTTCCCGTCCTCGCGCCGCGCCTGAGCGTCGAGGAAGTACAGAGCCGCAGCATCATGATTCATGAGGGCGGTGACAACTACTCGGATGACCCCGAAGCGCTAGGCGGTGGCGGCAGCCGCGTTGCCTGCGGCATCGTCAAATCTTCCGAAGAATCGGAAGAGGAAGACGAGGAGTAACACCTCAGGCAATGACGAAGACGTAAAACGGGCAGCCAAGTGGCTGCCCGTTTTACGTTGCAAAGTAACCCAACTAAGACGTTTACTCGTCGCCAGCCATTTGCATCTGGCGCTGCATGTAGTTCTGGATACCGACCTGGTCGATCAAGTGCAGTTCGGTTTCAATGTGGTCAATATGGCCTTCCTCATCGGCGAGCAGGTCACGCAGCATATCGCGGGTCACGTAGTCTTTGACGCTTTCGCAATAGGTGATGGCTTCGATGTAGTCATTACGGCCGTCGTGCTCGATCTTCAGGTCACACTCGAGCATTTCCTTGACGTTCTCGCCAATGTGCAGCTTGCCAAGGTCCTGCAGATTGGGAATGCCTTCGAGAAACAGGATGCGTTCAATAATCTTGTCGGCATGCTGCATTTCTTCGATGGACTCGTCGTATTCCCACTTGGCCAGCGCCTGCAGGCCCCAGTCCTTGTACATTTTGGCATGCAAAAAGTACTGATTGATCGCGACCAGTTCGTTGCCAAGGGCAATGTTGAGATGCTCGATTACTTTCGGATCACCTTTCATGACGACACCTTTTCCCTGTAATGCTGATGGTTTAACAAGCCGATCAAGCAGTTACGTTAATGGAGGAGCATGAACCACGAAAGGCACACTCCCACTGATAATGGGAGTATAGAGCGGGGCATTAAAAATTCAAGTAAATCATATATTTGCTAACGATAATTCTAACAAGAAAGATTCGCGTCACACGGCGTAGGCAAGGTCCATATTGGCTTCCAGACGCGCTTCGTGAACCGCTTCGCGGGTGAGCGATTTTGCAAAGCAGGCACACTTGCCGCATTGAGTGGCACAGCCAGTGGCTTCACGCACTTCTCGCCAGCTGCGCGCTCCGTCGCTAACCTGCTGGCGAATCTGATGATCGGTTACTCCCTTGCACACACATACGTACATGGCTGCACCTCATAAAGTTCATGAGATGAATGTAAATGATTCGCATACATCTTTGCAAGTAGAAATATATAGCCTTTAGTAGCGATTTACCTTGCACGCCTTTCAGCGCTCAATAAGTCGTTGGTATGCGAGCAATTTTCTAGGTGATGCCGCAACAAAAAAATCACCCCTTGGGGAGGCGAACCGTTTGCGTGTTGGACGCTATATCCGGCCAGCTGCGGCGCTGTCCATCCACCAATACCCACCAATAGCCGATGCCCAGCGCCGCCAGCGACAGCCAGGCTGTCAGACAACGCAGCAGGCATTGTTTGAACGAGATGGCGTCGCCCTCGCAGGTCTGTACCCGCAGCCGCCACGCCTGCATGCCCAGCGTCATGCCGCCTCGCCGCCAGAAAAAGGCAAAGAACAGCGTGGTAAACAGCACTAGCAGTAGCCGAAGGCTCCAGATATCAACGATGGAGATACCGATATCAGCAGCTTGCTGGCCCAGTACGAACCGGAAGAATGCCAGATGGGCGACGGTCACGGCGATCCAGATCGCCGCCAGCAACAAGCCGTCGTAGAGCATGGCGCCCAGGCGCGAGGCCAATCCAGCAGGACGTAGGTTCGTCGGCTGGGCAAAGTGTCGCATGGCGTTGGAGCTCCTTGCCCGCCAGGGCTAGCCGTTACGGCGCAGGAAATAGACGCCCACCACCGCGCAGGCAAGCGTCGGCACCAGAACGGCCCACACGGGGGAAAAACCAAACAGGGTCGACGCCGGGGCCAGCAGGTCCTGGACGTACTTGAATACCAGCCCGGTCACCACGCCGTAAAACACCCGGGTGCCCGCCGCCACGGTGCGCAACGGGCCGAACACGAACGACGCGGCAATCAACACCAGCGAGCCCATGGTCAGCGGCATGAGCATTTTTTGCCAGAAATACAGCAGCGGTTGGTCTGTCTGCATGCCCTGATCTTCCAGGAAACGGGCGTATTCCCATAGTTCACTGGGTGCCTGGCTTTCCACCGAACGCAGCAGGCGCTCCAGCTGCAGCGGGGTAAAGTCGGTTTCCCAATGCTGAGTGTCGGCTCGCTCGGACTCGGTGCGATCATCAAAGATCCGCGTCGTGGCGACATCCTCAAGCTGCCAGGCGCCATCGTTCCAGTTGGCGCGGCGCGCGTAGGTGGCCTCGACCAGTCGCTCCTCGTCAAAGCGATAGCGGGTCAGGTCGAGGACCACGTTATCCGCCCGGATGGCCCCAAAGCGGTAGACGCTGTCGTCCTCGACCTGCCAGCCACTGCGGCTTGTCACCATGGCCCCCTCACCCTGCATTTTTTCGAGCTGCCAGGCTTCGGCGTATTGCTCCGTACGCGGGCTGACATACTCCGCCACCATCAGCACCACCACGACCACCAGCAGTACGGGCTTCATCACGCTCCAGACGATCCGCGCAAGAGAGCGGCCCGCGGCGCGCATCACGGTCAACTCATTGCTGGACGCCATGCTGCCCAGACCAATCAGCGCCCCGATCAGCACCGCAACCGGGGCGTATTGATAAAACCGCCAGGGCGTGCGCATAAGCAGATAAAGCAGCGCGTCGAGAGCGCTGTAGCCTTCCTGAACATCGCCCAGGTCATCGATGTAGGCAATGGTGATATCCAGCCCCAAGAGGACAAACTGCACCACGACAATTGCCGCCAGCACGTTGCGCGCGATGTAGCGATCGAGGCGATCGGTGACGGTGAGCGCATTCAGCATCAGCGCATCCCCTTGCGTTGCGAGTGCCAGATCAGCGATAGACCCAGCACCAGAAAGAAACCATGAACGGGCCAAAGACCCAGCGTGGTCGACCATGTCCCGCTACCCACCGCATCGACAGCGGCCAGCAACAGGCTCAGGTAGGCGACATACAGGAAGACGGCGGGAAGCAGCTTGGCAAAACGGCCCTGGCGGGGATTTACCCGGGACAGCGGCTGCGCCATGATCGCCAGAATAAAGACCATCAGCGGCAAGCCCGCGCGCCACTGCCACTGGGCCTGGGCGCGATCATTGTCGTCGCGCCACAGCGCCGCCGTGGTGGCGTATTCCATCGAATCCAGTTCCTGGCGGTCGCGACTCAACCCCAGGCGGAGCGTGTAGCTTTCAAAGGTCAAGCGTTCGGCGTTTCGCTGGCCAGGTGTCACCCCGTAACGCTCGCCGTCATTGAGCACCAGGAAGCGGCTGCCGGTTTCCATGCGCGTCTCCTGGTAGCCCGATACCGCCCGCGTCACATAGTCGTGGGTACCGTCGTCACCCGGCTGGCGATGCTCATGAATCAGCACATCGCGCATTTCGCTGCCGTCGTCATTAAACCCGCTGATGTAAGCGGTACGTCCGCCGCCAAACTCCTGGAAACGGCCGGGCGCCAGCACCGAAACGTCCAGGCGGCTTTCCTGCTCTTCGATAATTGCAGCGGTCTGCAACGCCCCCGCCGGCGTCAGCCAAAGACTGCAGACGCCGACCACCACGGCCACCGCCGAGGCGGGCAGCAGGGTGACTTTCAAAAGCCGCGTAGGACTCATGCCGCAGGCCACCATGACGGTGATTTCGCTGTTCATGTACAGCTGCCCGTAGGCCAGCAGGATGCCCAGAAAAAACGCCAGCGGCAGGATCAACTCCATGAAGCCGGGCAGGTGATACAGCATCAGACTGCCCAGGATGTTGACCGGAAAGTCACCCTCGGCGGCGTCCGAAAAATAGCGGATGAAGCGGCTGCCCATGATCACCAACAGCAAAATGCCCGCCACGGCGGACATGGTGAGCAATACTTCTCGGGTTAAATAGCGAAATAAGATCAACGCGCTCTCCGGCTGGTCGTGCAGGATGTCATGCAATGACGGCAGTGCTTGGTTACACTGGGGCCATTATCCTGAATACCTCGATGCTTGTCTTGTTGGAGACGTCATGGAATTTTCCGTTCAAACGGCCAATCCGGCCAAAATAGAAACGGCCTGCCTCGTAGTACCCGTCTATAAAGATAGCGATTTACTGCCTGCCGTGGCGAAACTCGACGACGCCAGCGAGCAGTTGATTGGCCAACTCGTCAGTCGTGGCGACATTGACGCCAGCCTGGCCAACGTCCAGCTACTCCCCTACGCCCCGGGCCTGGGCGCGCAACGTTTGCTGCTCGTCGGCCTCGGCGAGCGCGAAAAATGTCAGGAAGCAGCGTATCTGAAGGCGCTGGATGCTGCCATGGCCGCGCTGGTAAAACTGCCCATCGATGACGCCAGCGTGATGCTCACCGAAGTCCCGCTGGCCGATCGCGATACCGCCTGGAAAGCACGCAAGGTGCTCGAAAGCATTGAACGCGCAAGCTACCGATTCGATCAGTTTAAGCGCAGCCCTGCGCCCGCCCAGAGCCTCGTGCAGCTTAACCTGATGATCAGTAGCGCCGGCGAAGCGGACGCCGCCCAACGGGGCGCCCACCAGGGTAGCGCCATCGGTCAGGGCATCAACTATACGCGCACCCTGGGCAACCTGCCGGGCAATATCTGCACGCCGCGCTATTTAGCCGAGCAGGCCGAACAGCTAGGCCGCGAATCGAAAGGCGCGCTTGAGGTCGAGATTCTGGACGAAGAGGCGCTGGCCGAGCTGGGCGCAGGCGCCCTGCTGTCGGTAGGCCGCGGCAGCCGCGAGCCTTCGCGCCTGATCGTCATGCGCTACCAGGGCGCTGAAAGCGCCGACGAAGCCCCCCACGTCCTGATCGGCAAAGGTATTACCTTCGATACCGGCGGCATCTCGCTCAAACCCGGCGAAGGCATGGACGAGATGAAGTTTGATATGGGCGGGGCGGCCAGCGTGTTCGGCACGGTGAAAGCGCTTCTCACGATCAAACCCAAGCTCAACCTGGTATTCATCGTCGCCGCGGCGGAAAACATGCCGGACGGCGCCGCCACCAAACCCGGCGATATCATCACCACGCTCAAGGGGCTGACCGTCGAGGTGCTCAATACCGACGCCGAAGGCCGTCTGGTGCTGTGCGATGCGCTGACCTACGCCGAGCGCTTCACGCCGGCAAGCGTGGTCGATATTGCCACGCTCACCGGGGCGGCCATCGTTGCGCTGGGCCATCACGCCACCGGCTTGCTGTCCAACGATGACGACCTGGCGCTGGATCTGCTCGATGCCGGCGATACCGCCTGGGATCGCGCCTGGCACCTGCCGCTATGGGACGAGTACCAGGAGCAGCTGGACTCCAACTTCGCCGACCTGGCCAATATCGGCGGCCGCCCGGCGGGCACGATTACCGCGGCGTGTTTCCTGTCGCGCTTTGCCGACCGTTTCCCTTGGGCACACCTGGACATTGCCGGCACCGCCTGGCATTCCGGCAAGCAGAAAGGCGCCACCGGGCGCCCTGTCGGCCTGCTTACCCAATATCTGCTGGACCGGGAAAACGACGCCCAGGTTGAAAATGGCGACGACTAGACAACCAGCGGTTGCCTTTAGGCGCTACAACCGTTAAACCTGAACCTATCAAGGCGTACGGAGGACGACTCAGTGCGCCTGTTTTCATCTTATTCCAAGTATTCGCCCCGAGAGGCGTGTTGCCAGCGGAGACCAACAGCCGTGCCCACTGCAAGTTCTGATACGCACTTCGAAGCCCTGCCGTCCAACCAGCCGACGGCCGACGAGATTCGTGACAACATTCTGAAAAACCCCGGCTTCGGGCAATATTTCACCGATCACATGGCGCACGTCCGCTGGACGGTCGACGCCGAGTGGCATGGTCATCAGGTTCGCCCTTATGGCCCCTTGACCCTCGATCCTGCCGCCTCGGTGCTGCACTACGGTCAGGAGATTTTTGAAGGCATCAAGGCCTACCGCCATGCCGACGGCTCGGTCTGGACCTTCCGGCCGGAGAAAAACGCCGAGCGCTTTCGGCGCAGCGCCCGCCGCCTGGCGCTGCCCGAGCTTTCCGATGAGGACTTCATCGGCTCGCTGAAAGCCCTGCTCGCCCAGGACCACGCCTGGGTGCCGACGCCGTCGAGCGACGCCGACGAGTGCAGCCTGTACCTGCGCCCGTTCATGATCGCCTCGGAAGCCTTTCTCGGCGTACGCCCGGCCCACGAAGTGGATTACTACGTGATTGCCTCGCCGGCGGCGGCGTATTTCAAGGGCGGCATCGAGCCGGTGTCGATCTGGCTGTCGTCGCATTACAAGCGCGCCGCCCCTGGCGGTACCGGCTTCGCCAAATGCGGCGGCAACTACGCAGCGTCGCTTGCCGCGCAAAAAGAAGCCGCCGCCCACGACTGCAGCCAGGTGGCGTTTTTAGATGCGGCCGAGAATAAGTGGATCGAAGAGCTGGGCGGCATGAATCTGTTCTTTGTCTTCAAGGATGGCCGCTTGGTCACCCCGCGCCTGACCGACACCATTCTCGAAGGCGTTACCCGCAACTCCGTGCTGACGCTTGCCAAAGACGAGGGCTTGAGCCCGGAAGAGCGCCCCATCAGCATCGACGAGTGGCGTGAAGGCGCGGCGTCCGGTGAGATTACCGAAGTGTTCGCCTGCGGCACCGCGGCGGTGATCACCCCGGTGGGCGAGCTGGTCAGCGAGGACGAGCGTATTCGTCTCACGGCGGGGGGCAATAACGACGTGGCCAAGCGCCTGCGCACCAAGCTGCTCGACCTGCAATACGGACGCAGCGACGATACATACGGCTGGCTGACCCAGCTGGCCTAGTCATCCGTCACCGTTTGCGTCGCCGCCGGCCTCAGCGGCGACGCGCCTCAAGACGCCCAGCCAGGACCTAGCAATGGCGCGCATCGACTTTTATATCCTGCCGGACACCACGCTGGAGGCACGCCTGCAGTTTGCCTGCAAGCTGGCCGAAACCATCTACCGCAAGGGCTATCGGTTGCATCTCCACTGCGAAGATAAACCCCTCGCCGAGCAGGCCGACGAGGCGCTGTGGGGCTTTCGCGGTGACGCCTACCTGCCCCACGCGCTGGAAGACAGCGACATGGCCGAGAGCGTACCGATTACGCTCGGCTGGCAGCAGTTACCAATGCCCACTGAGGAGACCGCGTTGCTTAACCTGCACTCAGATATTCCCGAGGGCGTTGAACGCTTTGCGCGCATTGCCGAAATCATTAATCAGCACCAGCAGGTGCTGGTTGCCAAACGCGCCTGCTGGCAGCGCTATAAAGAACTCGGCCATGAGGTCGTGCCGCATAAGCTGGGGTGAGCGGCCGAGCAGAGGGCCTCCAACACAAACGCGTGACCCCGCACTTGGCGGGGTCATCAACAGCGAAAAGCTATCGTTTTAAGAGCGGCCAGGCAATCTGCCTGGCCATTTTCCATCACTGCAGTGCGTCTTCACCTTGGCCTTGACCCTGGCCTTGGCCTTGTTGGCCTCCCTGTTCCTGCATTTGCTCCTGCATCTGTTGCATTTGCTCCTGCTGCTGAGCCATGGCCTCTTCCAGTTCATCGCGCTGTTCTGGAGTGAACACGCCTTCGATCTGGGACTGCATGATGACGCTATTCGCGGTCATCTCAGCCGTTAGCTCACCAAGACGCTCCGCATCCGCGCGAATGGACGCTTCATCATAATCGGGCTGAACCTTCTCGCCGAGTTGCTGCTGCAGCTCTCGGGCTTCCTCTTCCTTGGCACTGTTTTCATCTTGCATCTGGGTCATAAGGCTGCTGAGTTCCTCTTTCTGCCCATCATCCAGATCCAACATTTCGTCAAGTTGGCTCACCTGGTCATCGACACTGGGGGTGCCGCCGCCCATACCGCCTCCACCCATTTGTTGCTGGGCCATGGCGGGAACACTGAACGCCATTGCGGCGACTGCCGGAACGAAAAGCTTGGTTAATTGCATGAAAACTCCAATTGCGTACAAATTGTATTTGCTACCCGACACAATCATGACGGGCCTTGCGATACCCCATATGACCCTAACAGACCACCTACACAGCGAAAACCACAAGGCTCATCAAGGTAGCGACTGATCTTGGCCCTGGGCTCCCAAGGTGGCTAATCAATACGGCCACAATCGGGTTATCTGTCGATACCCACGCCATCTGACAATGCTGTTTTCAAAAAATTCGTCTTAACGACAAATTATTGATTACCAGGGTGGCGATACCCCATGATGCCTAGCAATAGAACGCCCACTCATCCCGAAGTTATTCTTCTTAAACAATTTCTGGAGCCGTAAACGTGCTCACCCGCTACCCTCTCGCCGTTATTGTTATCGCTCAACTGTTCGGCACCTCGCTGTGGTTCAGCGTCAACGGTGTGGGTTTGGCGCTTCAAGACGCGGTGGGCCTGAGTGAGAGCGACCTTGGGCTGCTCACCATTGCCGTGCAGGCCGGGTTCATTACCGGCACCCTGGCGATTGCCACCACGGGGCTTGCCGACCGCGTGCGCGCCAGCCACCTATTTGCAGTTTCTGCCGTGCTCGGGGCGCTGGTGAACGCCACCTTTATTGGCATGGCGGATAACGTCACGCTGGCCGCGATCGCTCGCTTTGCCACGGGGCTTTGCCTGGCAGGGATCTATCCGCTGGGCATGAAACTGGTGGTCAGTTGGACGCCCAGCCACGCCGGGGCGGCGCTGGGCTGGCTGGTGGGCATGCTGACCCTGGGCATCGCCTCGCCGCACCTGCTGCGCGGGCTCACCCTGAACCTTCCCTGGCAATGGCCGCTGCTGCTTGCCTCGCTGCTCGCGCTGGCCGCCGCGCTGATGATTTATAAGCTGGGCGTTGGCCCGCACCTGCCCGCCAAAGCCAGCGGCGGGCGGCCCTGGGCGGGGTTGGCGGCGTTTAAACACAAGGATTTTCGGGCAGCGGCGCTTGGCTACTTCGGCCATTGCTGGGAGCTTTATGCCCTATGGGCCCTGGTGCCGTTTTTGGTGACGCGGGAGCTTACGCGTCTCGGTGCCAGCAGCAGCGTCCAGCCGTGGCTGAGCTTTGCGATCATCGCCATTGGCCTGCCCGGCTGCGTACTCGCCGGGCGCTGGAGCCGCCGGGTGGGCAGTGCCCGCGTGGCGTTTGTGGCGCTGGCCACCTCGGGCGCCCTATGCCTGATCTACCCGCTGATAGGCGCTGCCCCACCCCTGCTGCTGATCGCGCTATTACTGGTCTGGGGGCTGAGCGTGATTGCCGATTCGGCGCAGTTTTCGGCGCTGGCCTCGGCCACCGCCCCCGCCGAGCGACTGGGGGCGGCACTCGCCATGATGAACGCCATTGGCTTTGGCCTGACCATCCCGTCGATCGCCCTGGTCACATCGCTATGGAGCAGCCAGGAACTGGCCGTCATCTGGTGGCTGCTGCCCGGGCCGGTGCTTGGGCTGATCGCCATGCGCGGGCTGAATCGCCGCCCGGTAAGGGCCTGACGCCCTGCCCCTTATCGCGCTATACTTGTCGCCATTTTTTCGACCCCTTATGAATTCCATGCTTCCCTGCGGGGAGCATCGTTGCGGTGAGCCAATCCATGGAAAAGACCTACCAACCTGAGCAGATCGAAACCCGCTGGTACGAGCGCTGGGAAGCCGACAACCGTTTCGCCCCGTCAGGCCGCGGCGAGCCGTTCTCGATCATGATCCCGCCGCCCAACGTGACCGGCAGTCTGCACATGGGCCACGCCTTCCAGGACACCATCATGGATACCCTGACCCGCTGGAAGCGGATGCAGGGCAACAACACCCTGTGGCAGGTAGGCACCGACCACGCCGGTATCGCCACGCAGATGCTGGTGGAGCGCAAGATCGCCGCTGAAGAGGGCAAAACCCGCCACGACCTGGGTCGCGATGCGTTCATCGACAAGGTATGGGAGTGGAAAGAAGAATCCGGCGACCATATTACCCGCCAGCTGCGCCGCATGGGCGCCAGCGTCGACTGGTCCCGCGAGCGCTTCACCATGGACGACGGCTTCTACAAGGCCGTCCAGGAAGTGTTCGTGCGCCTGCACGAAGAAAACCTGATCTATCGCGGCAAGCGCCTGGTCAACTGGGATCCGACGCTGCACACCGCCATTTCCGACCTAGAAGTAGAGAACAAGGAGCAGCAGGGAAGCTTCTGGCACTTCCGCTACCCGCTGGCGGATGGCGTTAAAACCGACGACGGCAAAGATTACCTGGTGGTCGCCACGACGCGTCCGGAAACCCTGCTGGGCGATACCGGCGTGGCGGTCAATCCCGAAGACGAACGCTACGCCTCCCTGGTCGGCACGTTTATCGAGCTGCCCCTGGTCGGCCGTCGGATTCCCATCGTCGCCGACGAGCATGCCGACATGGACAAGGGCTCGGGCTGCGTAAAAATCACCCCGGCCCACGACTTCAACGACTACGAGGTCGGCAAGCGCCAGAACCACCTGCTGATCAACGTCTTTTCCAAGGACGCGGCGATTCTTGAGCAGGCCGAGATTTACGACCTGAAAGGCACTCCCCAGCCAGATGAAGACGCCACGCTACCGGCCAAGTACGTCGGGCTCGACCGCTTCGAGGCGCGCAAGCTGATCGTCGCCGACATGGACGCCCTGGGCCTGCTCGAGCAGGTGGAAGCCGTCAACAACACCATGCCCTACGGCGACCGCTCGGGTGACGTGATCGAGCCGCTGCTCACCGACCAGTGGTTTGTCGCCGTGGAGTCGCTTGCCAAGCCCGCCATCGAAGCGGTGGAAAAAGGCGACATCCAGTTCGTGCCCAAGAACTACGAAAACATGTACTTCGCCTGGATGCGCGACCTCCAGGACTGGTGCATTTCCCGCCAGCTGTGGTGGGGCCACCGCATCCCCGCCTGGTACGACGCCGAAGGCAATGTCTACGTTGCCCGCACGGAAGCCGAAGCTCGCGAGAAGCACGGCCTCGGCGTCGATATCGAGCTGACCCAGGACGAAGACGTGCTGGATACCTGGTTCAGCTCGGGCCTGTGGACCTTCGGGACCCTCGGCTGGCCGGAACAAACCCCGGAGCTTGAGGCCTTCCACCCCACCAGCGTGCTGGTCACCGGCTTTGACATCATCTTCTTCTGGGTGGCCCGGATGATCATGATGACGCTCAAGTTCACCGACGAAGTCCCGTTCAAGACGGTCTATGTACACGGTCTGGTGCGCGACGGCCAGGGCCAGAAGATGTCCAAGTCCAAGGGCAATGTACTCGACCCCATCGACCTGATCGACGGTATCAGCCTGGACGCGCTGCTCGAAAAACGCACCGGCAACATGATGCAGCCGCAAAAGGCCAAGGCGATTGCCAAAGCCACCAAAGAAGAGTTTAAAGACGGCATTGAAGCCCACGGCACCGATGCGCTGCGCTTTACGTTTCTCTCCCAGGCGACGACCGGGCGCGATATCAAGTTCGATATGAACCGTCTGGACGGCTATCGCAACTTCTGCAACAAGCTGTGGAACGCCTCTCGCTACGTGCTGATGAACGCCGAAGGCGAGGATTGCGGCACCGACGGTGGCGAGGTGGCACTGTCGCTGGCCGACCGCTGGATTATCTCCCAACTGCAGAAAACCGAGGCCCAGGTCACCAAGGCAATGGACGAGTATCGCTTCGACCACGCCTCCCAGGCGCTCTACGAATTCGTCTGGAACGAGTACTGCGACTGGTACCTGGAGCTTTCCAAGCCTGTTTTATGGGATGAAAATGCCACGGCGGAAGCCAAGCGCGGCACACGCCGCACGCTGGTACGCGTGCTCGAAGCCATTCTGCGCCTCGCCCACCCGATGATGCCCTATATCACCGAAGAGATCTGGCAACGCGTCGCACCGCTGGCGGGGACCTATGTAGGCGACGGCGCGTCCATCATGCTGCAGGCGTGGCCAGAAGCCGACAACAGCAAGATCGACGAGCAGGCGACCCGCGATATCGAATGGCTGAAGGGCGTGATTATCGCCGTGCGTAATATCCGCGCCGAGATGAATATTGCCCCCGGCAAGCCGCTGGACGTGTTGCTGACCAAGGGCAAGGCCGAGGACGCCGAGCGTCTGGAAAGCTACCGCCACTTCCTGGCCAAGCTCGCCAAGCTGGAAAGCGCCCAATGGCTCGCCAACCCCGACGACGCCCCACTTTCGGCCACGCAGCTGGTCGGCGATATGGAAGTACTGGTGCCCATGGCCGACCTGATCGACAAGGACGCCGAGCTCAAGCGCCTAGCGAAGGAGATCGACAAGCAGGACAAGCTGATTGGCGGCATCGAGAAAAAGCTCGGCAACGAAGGCTTCATCGCCAAAGCCCCCGAAGCCGTGGTGGAAAAAGAGCGCGGCAAGCTGGCCGAGTTCCAGGCCGCCAAAAAGCTGCTGGAAGAGCAAAAGGCGAAGATTGCGGCGCTTTAGCGTCCGTCCATAGCGCGCACCAAGACGGCACCTGGGCGGTGCCGTCTTGCGTATTGTGCCCCGCCCTGCCGACGCCTGAGGAACAAAACCGCTGATGACCTGCCCATAAGATCTGGACCCTTTGATCCTGATGGTCCGAGGCGGGTCACACCCTCTATCGAGTGACGCTGCCCAGCATTCACCCATTGAGGTCGCTTCCTATGGCAACACCCTCCGATAAGTTCCTGAACACGCCACCCACCCTACCGCCGCTCGACCCTGACCACATGTCGCTGTTCGAGCAAGCGGGACTGACGGTCAAGCCTCTGGAACCGCTGGGCGTTGAAATATACGGCGCCGATGTTCGCACCCGGCTCCCCCAGCCCGTCATCGACGCTCTGGAAGTGGAAATGGCCCATCGCGGGTTCATCGTCTTCAAGCACCAGACGGAGCTTTCGGCGGATGAACTGGTCGAGGCCAGCACGTGGTGGGGCGCGGGCGAAATCCATTCGACCCACGGCGTTCACCCGGCAACGCCGGGCATGAACCGGGATGTCTTCCGCTGCTCTAACGACAATCGCTACGGCATTCTGGGCGTGGGGCCACAGTGGCACAACGACGGCAGCTTCGAAGCCGCCATCTTCTCACACTCCGCCTATTACATGGCGCGAGCGCCCGAACAGGGCGGTGGCACGCACTTCGCCCACCAGGGCGCCGCCTTCGACGCGCTCCCCGAAGCAAAGCAGGCTTTCTGGGAGCGCCTTGTCTCGGTCAATTCCGCCTCAGGAGTGAGCCACCCCGTCGTCCACACCCACCCCATCTCGGGGCGCAAGAGCGTATGGCTGCACCTGGGCATGACCGGCGCGGTCATCGAACGGCTGCCGGAAGACGGACGCCCCATCGCCGAACTGCAACAGACCCCTGCCGCTACCGACCAGCTTCGCCTGCTCAACGAAGACGAGATGAAACAGCTTTTGAGCGACTACAACGATCTGTTGAATGCGTCGTTCGAGAAAGGCTTCGGGATACGTTACCACTACGACACTGGCGACCTGCTTTACATCGACAACTGGGCACTGGCGCACCGGGCGGCGCCGGAGGCGCACATGTCCGCCGAAGAGCAGGGCCTGCGGATCATGGACAGGGTGACGGTCAAAGCCAGGCAGAACCTGGCGCCCCACTTTGGCTTGCCCCAGCACATCAACCTTGCCGGCCCGCATCCCTTCAACAGCGACGGCGTCTGGAAAGCCGGGGGCGTAGGCTTTCGCTGGAAAGATGACATCCCCATGCAAAACTAGGCGGTACGCCCGATGCGTTGATCATTCCCCATCGTGTCCTGACTACTTTTTCTTCTCAACCGTGTAAGGTTGGTACAACAACGACCACTGAGTGGCATTGAAGGTTGCCTTTACACGGATTGTGCTATGCCGACACTCTCAGAGACGCGAATACAGACGCTGGCGGGCGAATTACAGCGGGCGGGGATTGGCTACCGCGCGCTTTCGCCCATGGCGGATACCGGGCTTGCCCACGACCACGTGTGGTTACACCGCGACGGCGACGACTGGGTGGCGCGGTTGCCCAAACAGAGCCAGATGAACCTGGGGCCGGAGGACAACCTGGCCTACGAGGCGGCGTGCTACGCCCGCGCCAGCCAGGGCGTGCATGTACCGCGCCTGCATGGCCTGCTGGACGTCAGCGACGCCCTGCCCCGAGGCGGCCTGCTGGTGGAGGCTATCGACGGCCGATTGGCGCGACTGCCGGAGGATCTGCCGCGCATCGCCGAGACGCTTGCCAGCCTGCATCGCTTGCCGCTGCCGGATAAGCCCGCCCCACTGCTGTCGCCGGCTGATCCATGGCGGGCCATGCGTGAGGAAGTCGCCCGTCAGTCTGAGTGGCTCGCAGAGGCGGACTTGGGCACTAACGTCATCGACCGCATCCACGCTGAGCTGGACGCCCTTCCAACGGTGCTTGCCGATGCCAAACGCTGCCTGATCAGCTTTGACACCCACCCCGGCAACTTCCTGATCGATGCCCAGGGGCGCGCGGTGCTGGTCGACCTGGAAAAGGGCCGCTATGGCCTGCCGGGCATCGACCTGGCCCATACCAGTCTCTATACCTCCACCACCTGGGACCTCAACAGCCAGGCGATACTCTCGCTGGACGAGGTGGTCGATTTTTACCGCGGCTGGCAGGCCGCCATGGGCGACTCCCCCAGCGCCGAAACGATGGTCGCCTGCCGCCGCGCCACCTGGCTGTGGTCGCTGACCTGGTGCGCCAAGTGGCGCGCCCAGCACCTGCGCGCCAGGGATGCCCGGCAGCGCGGCGAGGACTGGTCGGCGGAGCTTACCGATCCCACCGTGATTGCCCACGTGCGCGACCGGGTGGAGCACTACCTGTCAGCGCCGGTCATTGACCGTGTTCAGGACGAACTGCAGCGCCTGCGCGCCACACTATGATGCCGAGCGTTGGATAGACGCCGGCCAGCCACCTATTGTTCGATTGAGAGGTATGCGATGTTGAATGCCCGCCGTTTTACCCTGATGGCCCCTCTTTTGGCACTGGCGCTGCCCGCCGCGGCAGCCCCCGACCCCGGTAACTGGCAAGCGGTGTTAGCCGAGGCCGAGGGCCAAACCGTTTACTGGAACGCCTGGGGCGGGGATTCGCGCACCAATCGCTATATCGACTGGGTGGCCGAGCAAATGCAGGCGCAGCACAACATTGACGTTGAGCACGTAAAACTGGACGACACCAGCAGTGCGGTGTCCCGGGTACTGGCCGAGAAGCAGGCGGGCAACGACGACGAAGGCAGCATCGACCTGATCTGGATCAACGGCGAAAACTTTGCCGCCATGCGTGACCGCGACCTGCTGTTTGGCCCATTCGCCGAATCGCTGCCCAACTTTGCGCTGACCAACGCTGCTGAGAACCCCGAAGTGGTAACCGACTTCACGCTGCCCACCGACGGCTACGAGTCCCCCTGGGGAAAGGCGCAGATCACCTTCTATTACGACGCTGACCAGGTCGAAACGCCGCCCCAGGACATGCAGGCACTGCTTGACTGGGCGCGCGCCAACCCCGGCCAATTCAGCTACCCGAAAATCCCCGATTTCACCGGCAGCACCTTTTTAAAGCAGGCGCTGATCGAGCTGACCGACCAGGATGAGGCACTTTATCAGCCCGTTGAGGAGAGCGATTTCGAGGCGGTCACCGAACCACTATGGGCCTATCTGGATGCGCTCCACCCGCACCTATGGCGCAGCGGGCGCAGCTTCCCCGATTCAGGCCCCAACCTGCGCACGCTGATGAGCGATGGCGAGCTGAGCCTGGCGTTTTCGTTCTACCCCACCGATGCCGCCGTGGCGGTAAGGGAATACGAACTACCCGAGAGCGTTCGCAGCTATGTCCTGGACGGCGGCACCCTAGGTAACGTTCACTTCGTGGCGATTCCCTACAACGCGCCCCACAAGGCCGGCGCCATGGTGCTGGCCGACTTTCTGATGTCACCGGAAGCCCAGACCCAAAAGCAGTCGCTCGAAATGTGGGGCGACCGCAGCGTGCTGGACATCGAGCAGCTCGACGCCGGGGACCAGGCGCTGTTCGAGCAAGGTGATCGCCACCCGTCCGAACTACCGGCGGACGCCCTGTCCAAGACGCTCCCCGAGCCGCACCCGAGCTGGATGACGGCGCTACAGGATGCCTGGCTCGAGCGTTACGGCGTTAACTGAGCATGCTGCAACTCGCGCCGGCGCTGCTTGTTTCCCTGCTGGTCCTGCCGGTGGGGGCCGGCCTGCTGATGGTGCTGCTGCCGGCGTTTGGCTACCTGCCGGCGCTCGGCGGCGACGCGGTCAGCCTTGCGCCCTGGCGAATGCTGCTCGACCACCCCGGGCTTGGTCGCTCGGTGGCGGTGAGCTATGCCAGCGGCCTGGTGAGCACCGTGCTGGCGCTGGCCATCGTCGTGCTGTTTCTGGCCGCCAGCCGCGGCACCTGGCTGGACCGGAGCATCCGCCGCCTGGTATCACCGCTGCTGGCAATCCCCCACGCGGCCGTAGCCTTTGGGCTGGCGTTCTTGATGGCGCCCTCGGGACTTCTGGCACGCTGGGTATCGCCGGGCCTTACCGGCTGGGAGCGCCCGCCCGACTGGCTCATCGTCAACGACCCCCTGGGGCTTGCGCTGATGGCCGGGCTGGTGCTCAAGGAAGCGCCGTTTCTGCTCCTCATGTGCCTGGCCGCCCTGCCTCAGCTGCGTCCCGAGCAGCGCGTAACCCTGGCGCGCTCGCTGGGTTACTCGCCGAGTATCGCCTGGTTGAAAGGCGTGTTTCCGGCGCTATACCCGCTGATTCGCCTGCCGATTTACGCAGTGATTGCCTACGCCACCTCGGTGGTCGACATGGCCATGATCCTGGGCCCGACATTGCCGCCCACGCTGAGTGTGTCGATACTGACCTGGTTCAACGACCCCGACCTGGAGCGGCGCTTCATGGCCTCCGCCGGGGCCGTGCTGCAGCTTGGCGTGACGCTGGCGGCGCTGCTGACCTGGTGGCTGGGAGAGCAGTGTATCAAGCGGCTCGGCTATCGATGGCTGGTCAACGGCGCGCGACGGCAGGGCTCGTTCGCCATCGCGCTGGGCGGACGCGGGCTGCTGGGCATGACCACCCTGCTGGCGCTGAGCGCCATTGGCGGGCTGGCGGTATTTTCGGTGGCCGGTTTCTGGCGCTTTCCTGACGCCTTGCCCGGAACGTTCACCCTGGACCATTGGCAGCGCGTGTTGCCCAGCGTCGCTACACCGCTACTCAATACGCTGAGCGTCGGGCTTGCCGCGACGCTGATCGCTGCGGTGCTGGTCGTGGCCACGCTTGAAAACGCAGCGCGGCACCGGCTCCCGCCTCAAGCAGGCCAGTGGCTACTGTACCTGCCGCTGATTATCCCTCAGGTGGCGTTCCTGTTTGGCCTGGTGGTCGCGGCGGAAAGCCTCAACCTTCGCCCGCAGTGGGCGCTGGTAATGGCGGCGCATTTACTGTTTGTGGTGCCCTATCTTTATCTGTCGCTTTCTGAGGCGTATCGGCGGCTGGACCCGCGCTGGCTGCAGGTCGCGCATTCGTTGGGGTCCTCTTCCAGGAGAGCCTTCTGGCAGATACGGCTGCCGCTGCTGCTGGCGCCGCTGCTGACCGCCTGCGCGGTCAGCCTTGCGGTGAGTATCGGCCAGTATCTCCCCACGCTGTTGCTCGGCGGCGGCCGCGTGCCCACCATTACCACCGAAGCGGTGGCCATGGCCTCGGGCGGCAGTCGGCGCCTGATTGCGGTGCTCGCGCTGCTCCAGGCGCTACTGCCGTTCATCGGTTTTAGTCTGGCGCTGCTGATACCGCGCCTAATATGGGCCAGACGACGCAATATGCGAGGCGTTGCATGACCGCGAATCCCACGCTGCACCTCAGGCAAGTCCAGATCTCGCTGAACAGCGACCCACTGCTTGCAATCGACAGATCGATTACCCCCGGCGAAGTATTGACCGTCATGGGCCCTTCGGGGTCGGGCAAGTCTACGCTGCTGGCCTATCTCGCCGGGTTTCTGTCGCCTACCTTCAACGCCCAGGGGCAGGTCTTTCTGGGCAAGATAAGACTCGACACGCTGCCCGCTGAGCAACGCGGTCTGGGGCTGTTGTTCCAGGATCCGCTACTTTTTCCCCATTTAAGCGTGGCGGGCAACCTGCGTTTTGCGCTCCCCCGCCATGCGCGGCATAAACAATCCCAGATCCGGGAGGCCCTGGAGCAGGTCGGCATGGCGGGCTTTGACACCCGTGACCCGGCGACGCTTTCGGGTGGCCAGCAGGCCCGCGTCGCTTTGATGCGCCTGCTGCTGTCGACGCCCAGCGCGGTGCTGCTGGACGAGCCGTTTTCCAAGCTGGACACCGCGCTACGCCAGGAGATGCGCGCGCTGGTATTCAGCCAGCTGCGCAGCGCCGGCCTGCCGGCGCTGCTGGTCACCCACGACCATGCAGATGCCGAGGCGGCTGGAGGGCCGATCATTGAGCTTGGCTAGTCCACGACCACCTGCGGCACTAAGCATTGTCATGCCGGTGCTCAACGAAGCCGCTGGCCTTGAAGCCACCCTAGAGGCACTTCAGCCGCTGCGCGCCCAGGGCGCTGAAGTCATCGTTGTGGATGGCGGCAGCGTTGATGAGAGCGTGGCGCTGGCGACGCCGTTGGTGGATAGAGTCATCAGCGGTGTGCCGGGCCGCGCGCGGCAAATGAACCTGGGCGCGCAGCAGGCCAGTGCCCAGGCGCTGGTGTTTCTGCATGCCGACACCCAACTACCCGCCAATGCCGTGCGCCAGATCACCACGGCGCTGGCCCGCCACGCCTGGGGGCGATTCTCGATTGAGCTGACAGGCCGCAGTCGCTGGCTGCCCGTGGTCGGGTGGATGATGAACCAGCGCTCGAGGCTCACCGGCATCGCCACCGGCGACCAGGCGATCTTCGTGCGTACCACTACGTTTCGCCACCTCGGCGGGTTTGCCGACCAGCCGCTGATGGAAGACGTGGAACTGACGAAACGCCTCAGACGCGTATCGCGCCCCGCCTGCCTGGCGGCGAAAGTGATAAGCTCGGGCAGGCGTTGGGATCAACACGGCGCCTGGGCCACCATCCGCCTGATGTGGCGGCTGCGCTTCCGTTACTGGCGCGGCGTTAGCCCCACTCAACTCGCCAAGGAGTACCGCGATGCCCGCTGAGCAGCCCCATCTACACCTGTTGGCCAAGGCCCCGCTGCCCGGACAGGCGAAAACGCGCCTGATGCCGCTGCTCGGCGCCGAGGGCGCCGCCCAGGCCCACGCCGAGCTGGTACGCCACTGTGTGGCCAATGCCTGCCGGGCGCTGCCCGCCGAGCGCATCACGCTGTGGACCGCCCTCGACCATGCCCACCCGCTGTTTGGTGAGCTGGGCACCCATTTCGGCATTACCCTGCGCGCCCAGCCTGGGGGCGATCTGGGTGCGCGTATCCGCCACGCGCTGGCGAGCACACCAGGGCCCGGCATGGTCATGGGCAGCGACTGCCCAAGCGTCACCAGTGACTTGATCACAGCCTGCGCGCAACGCCTGACCAGCCACGAGGTCGTCCTGCTGCCCGCCGAAGACGGTGGCTACGGGTTGATCGGCACCCGGCACGATTACCCCGGGCTGTTTGAGCTGATTCCCTGGGGGAGCGACCGGGTCATGGCCGCCACCCGCCAGCGTATCGAGGCGCTCGGCCTGCGTGCCAGCTATCCCGCAACGGTGTGGGACGTCGACCGCCCCGCCGACTGGCAGCGCTGGAAAGGCATTCAGGCGCCGGTGTAAGGAAACACGCCGCTCGCCCACTGAACCGTACTTTTAAATGGCTTTCGCTGGAGATGACCGTGAACCGACAACGCTTACTGATTGCCGCGCTACTCATCGTTGCTATCGGTGCATTTTTCCTGAGTGGCGCCCACCAGTGGTTCACGCTCGACACCCTGAAAGCCTACCAGAATGATTTTCAGGCGGCGTTCAGCCAGTCGCCCTGGCAGGTCGCGGGGATTTTCTTTGCCGTCTACGTGGTGATGACCGCGCTGTCGCTGCCCGGCGCCACCCTGCTCACCCTGCTCGGCGGCACCCTGTTCGGGCTGGGCTGGGGGCTTTTGATCATTTCCTTTGCCAGCACAATAGGTGCGACGCTGGCGTTTCTGCTGTCGCGCTTCCTGTTCCGCCGCCCCATCGAAAAGCGCTTTCCGCGCCAGTTTGCCTCGGTTAACCGCGGCGTCGAGCGCGACGGCGCTTTGTATCTGTTCACCATGCGGCTGGTGCCAGTGTTCCCGTTTTTCATGATCAACCTGGTCATGGGCCTGACGCGCATCAAGACCGTCACGTTTTACTGGGTCAGTCAGGTGGCCATGCTTCCCGGCACCGCCATCTACGTCAACGCAGGAGGACAGCTGGGCGAGCTGGAAACGCTCAGCGGTATCCTGTCGCCGACGCTGATCGGCTCCTTCCTGCTGTTGGCCATCTTCCCCTGGATCGCCCGCCGCCTCGTGCGGCTGGTCCAGACGCGCAAGGCTTATCAGGGCTTTACCCGGCCCGCGCATTTCGACTACGACATTCTGGTCATCGGCGGCGGCTCGGCGGGGCTGGTCACCAGCTATATCGCCAGCGCCGTCAATGCAAAGGTGGCGCTGGTCGAAAAGCACAAGATGGGCGGCGACTGCCTGAATACCGGCTGCGTGCCTTCCAAAGCGCTGATCCGCGCCGCCCGCGCTGCCCACGAGATTCGCACGGCCTCCCGCTTCGGGATCACCACGAGCGAGCCGCAGATCGATTTTCAGCGCGTCATGGGCCACGTCCATCAGGCCATCCGCGATATCGAGCCCCACGACAGCGTCGAGCGCTACCGCGGGCTGGGCGTCGAGGTCTATCAGGACCACGCCACGCTGACCTCGCCGTGGCACGTCCAGGTCGGCGAACAGACCCTGAGCGCCCGGCATATCGTGCTGGCCACCGGGGCGCGCCCCAAGGTGCCGGCAATTCCCGGCATCGAAAGCGCGCCGGTGCTGACCTCTGAAAACCTGTGGTCGCTGACCGAACTGCCCAAACGTCTGGTGGTACTGGGCGGGGGCGCCATCGGCTGCGAACTGAGCCAGAGCTTTGCCCGTCTGGGCAGCCAGGTCACGCTGGTAGAAGGCATGCCCCAGCTGCTGGGCCGCGAGGATCAGGAGGTCGGCGAGGCCGTCGAAGCCACCCTGGCCCGCGAAGGTGTGACGGTGATGACCGAGGCCAAGGCGTTTGAGGTGGTCAGCGATGACGCCGGGCATCAGCTGGTGGTCGAGCAACACGGCGAGCGCACGACGCTGGCCTTTGATTACCTGCTGGCAAGCGTCGGTCGCCAGGCCAACATCGAAGGGCTGGGGCTCGAGGCCCTGGGCGTTACCGCCGGCGCTACCGGCACGCTGGAACTCAACGAGCGGCTGCAAACGCGGCTGCCCAACCTCTGGGCCTGCGGGGATCTCGCTGGGCCCTATCAATTGACCCATGCAGCGGCCCACCAGGCCTGGCATGCGGCGGTGAACGCGCTGTTTGGCGAGCTGAAGAGCTTTGCGGTGGACTACCGTTTCATGCCCGCGGTTACCTACGTCCAGCCGGAGGTCGCCCGGGTCGGTCTCAACGAGAAAGAGGCAATCGACAAGGGCATTGACTATGAAGTGACCCGCTACGCCATGAGCGAAAGCGACCGCGCGATTGCCGAAGGCGCCACCGAGGGCTTTATCAAGGTGCTCACCGTACCGGGCAGAGACAAGATTCTCGGCGCAACCATCGTCGCCGAGAACGCCGGCGAATGGCTAGGCGAATTCACCATCGCCATGAAACACGGCCTGGGCCTGAACAAACTGCTGGGCACCATTCACCCTTACCCGACCCTGGGCGAGGCGGCCAAGGCGACGGCGGGCGTATGGAAAAATGCTCACAAACCCGAGCGGGTGCTGAGACTGTTGAAGCGCTACTTCGCCTGGCGGCGCGGTGTCGCTAAATGATCCAGCTGTTACTCATCGGCGCGGGCCATGCCCACGCCTTCGTATTGGAAGCCTTTGCCCGACACCCCGATGCCAGCGTAGCCATCACCGTGGTCAGCGACAGTCCCATGGCCGCGTATTCAGGCAGTGTCCCGGCCTGGCTATCGGGCGAATGTTCGCTGCGTGACACCCAGATCGACGTTGCGGCACTCTGCCAGCGGGCAGGCGCGCAGTTTGTGTCTTCACCGGCGGTGGCCATTGACAGCAAAGCGCGCCACGTCACCTTGGCCAACGGCGAGACGCTGCACTTTGACGTGGCCTCGCTCAATGTCGGCTCGACCCTGGCGTTGCCCACGCAGCATGGCGACCACCTTCCGCATCTGCTGGCCATGCGTCCGCTCAGCTCGTTGCATCATCGCTGGCAGGCGCTGTGCGATGATATCGAACGGCTCCCCCAGGGCGGCCACCAGCGCGTGGTGAGCGTCGGGGGCGGGGCAGCAGGCTGTGAAACCTTGCTGAGCGTACTGGCCCAGGTGCGCCACCAACGCCCGGATATCCACTGGTCGGGGCATGTGCTCAGCGCCTCGCAGACGCTGCTGCCCGACGCCGGTCGGCTGCCCCGCTGGCTGACCCGGCGCGCGTTAGCCAGGGCAGGCATTCAGCTGCATCTCCGGCAGCGCGGGGCCTCACTGTTGGAGGGCGGTGTCGCCACCACCCAGGGCGGCTTCATCGCCGCCGACATCGTGCTGTGGGCTACCGGGGCGGTCGGCCACGACTGGCTTTCCAACACCCAACTGCCGCTGGACGCTCAGGGGTTTATCCGCGTAGAAAAGACGCTGGAAGTCGCGGGACAGCCGGGGATCTTTGCCGCTGGCGACTGCGCCGCCTGCGACCCACCCCTGCCCAACGCCGGGGTATATGCGGTACGCATGGGACCCCATCTGGCCGACAGCCTGCGCCGCGCTTGCCACGGCGAGTCACTCACCGAATGGCAGCCCCCAGCACGCGTCCTCGCGCTGATCGGCACCGGCGACGGTCGCGCCATCGCCAGTCGAGGCGCCCTGGGCGTTTCGGGCAGGTGGGTGTGGAAATGGAAAAAGCGGATCGATGCGCGCTTTCTAGCCCGCTTCAATCCGCCTTTTGAAGACCAATGACTGCCGTGGAAGGCTAACTGAAAAGCCGCCACGCCATCGAGGCTAGTTCGATTCTCGCCAGCCACCCAGTACCCGGCTATCCGGGCCAAAAATCACCAGCCGGTCATGGTCGATCAAGTAGCGATAGGCGTTCTCGAGCATGTCCGTTATCCGCTGCGCGTCTTCCTGGTTGGGGCACGCTTTACGCGTGGTGGATAGCTCACTTATTTCGATACGCTGGCTATCGCCCAGCCGAGCCTTACCGGTAAACCGATTACAGCCGTCGTGGCCGCTAACCCGACCGTCCCGGTCGATTTCAAAAAAGGGCGTCTCCGGCATCGACAGCCGTTCATTGGTACCCACCAGCAGTAGATCCCAGCGCTGCTCGACGACCGGCCCGGAAAGCGAGTCGCTGCTCGTCGCGTCCTCTGGCGATGAGCTTGGGCCTGGCGCACTGCTGCAGGCGCTGAGCAGCAGTGCGACCGGGGCCAGCCAAAGGCATAATCGCCCGCCTTTCATGGTCATGATGAACCTTCCTTGTGTGATGATTACCAGCTACCGGTATTTTCCATCGACGCCCAGGGCTCCTGGGGCGCCAGCGCGTCGCCTTTTTGTAACAGCTCGACGGAGATGCCATCCGGCGACTTGACGAAGGCCATGTGACCGTCCCGCGGCGGGCGGTTGATGGTGACGCCATTGTCCGCAAGCTTCTGGCACAGCGCGTAGATGTCATCGACACGGTAGGCCAGGTGACCGAAATTGCGCCCGCCGGTATATTCTTCCGGGTCCCAGTTGTAGGTCAGCTCAAGCTCCGGGGCCGTCAGCCGCGCTGAGCGTTCCTCGTCGTCGGGGGCGGCGAGAAACACCAGCGTAAAGCGGCCTTTGTCGTTTTCCTTGCGACGCACTTCCTTGAGGCCCAGCAGCTCGCAGTAAAAGTGCAGCGAAGCGTCTAGATCGCTGACGCGAACCATGGTGTGTAGGTATTGCATGCATCTCTCCTGATGGGGTCATGTGACGATAGTGACATAAAACGCATGCGCCAAGCTTAGCATTCCTGTTGCCGTCTTGCGGCCAGGGCGCTGGCTCGGTTGTCACGCCGATTGCGCGTATTAATTAGACAACAGTCTTACATGAGAATACTTTATTCACAATCATGTGCAATTAGTGTCACTTTAACGGGGGAGACAACGTGGATTCAGTCACACAGGCGGTGCTGGGCGCGGCAGTGGGCGGCGCCGTATTGGGGCGACGACTGGGGCGCAAGGCCGTACTGATGGGGGCGCTGCTGGGCACCCTGCCGGACCTGGACGTGGCGCTCGACTACGGCGATGCGGTGGCCAACGTCACCGAGCACCGTGGCTTCAGTCATTCGCTTTTCGTGCTCACCGGCCTGGCCGCGTTGTTAAGCGTGGTGAGCGCGCGGCTGGCCCCCGCCCGGGATATTTCACTCGCCCGCTGGGGCGCCTTCTTTGGACTGATTCTGATCAGCCACCCGCTTCTGGATGCCTTGACCGCCTACGGCACACAGCTGCTGTGGCCGCTTACGACCCCGCCGGTCGCCTGGCCGCTGGTCTTCATCATCGACCCGTTTTACTCGCTGCCACTGCTGGTCTGCCTGATCACCGCGTTAGTGACCCGCCGGGTCAGGCGCTGGTGCGGCTGGGGCCTGGCGATATCCAGCCTGTATCTGGTGATGTCTGTTGGCGCCAAGCTCAGCGTTGAACACAAACTCGCGCCGGTGCTCGCCGAACAGGGGCTCGACACGGCGCCCCGCCTGGTACAGCCGACGCCGTTCAACATCCTGCTCTGGCGGGCCACCGTGGTCGACGGTGATCGCTACTATGAAAGCCTGGTGAGCCTGTTGGATGGCGATGCTTCGCCGACCCTGGAGCCGCTACGCCGCGGCGCGGCGCTGGAAGGCGCCGCCCTCGACAGTCACGCAGGGCAGCGGCTTGCGTGGTTTGCCGGGCCGTTTCTGCGCTACGAGATGCGCCTGATCGAGGATAAGCTCACCTTGATCGCGACCGACCTGCGCCTGGGGTTTCCCGGGTTTCATCCGTTCAGCTTCACCCTCGCCACCCGCGAGAACGCCGAGTGGCAGCCGGTCGACCCTACCGCCGAAATTGGCAGCGAGCGGGGCGTTCAGCTCACCACGCTATCGCGCCTGACGGCACGCGCGCTGGGCGAGCGTGACGCACTTTGCGCCACGGCCTTCGTGTCGGCTGAGTGGCAGCTTCAGCCGCTCGCCCTGCCTTGCTCACCTGCCCCCTAGGCCGAGGGCGCGATTCCCTGACCGCAGCCGCTGTACTGCTCACCGTCCACGGTTAGAGTGACACGCGCCGGGAAGGGATGGCCACTCATGCCGTCGAAGCAGGCACCGGCTTCGATGCGTACCCGAAAAAATTCGTCGTCATCGGCATTTTCCAGCACCACGCGCCCGGCGTCGTTATCCATGACGCTGACCATGTAAGGCAGCGTCTCCTCGTTTTCCCCGTACTGGGTCGACAGGGTGAGCTTGGGCGAATCATGGGCCAGCTCGACCGTCCAACCAGGTTCGTTGCCCTGCCCCCGGAACATTACGCCTGGGTGGTCTTCGCGGGTCAGGGCGTCACGGCTGGCGGCCAGCTCGCACTTGAGCTGGCCGCGGGGCGTTTCGACCATGGCTTGCTCGCCGCGATTCCAGAAGCTGATGTCGCCGTCCTGATATCGCGCACCGCTGGCCACGACGGCCTGGGGCAGGCGCCAGGCGCCGTGCAGCGACCATAGCCGCAGTATTTCGCCGTCGACGGCGGTCACCAGGTGCTGGCTCGCCGGGCTACAGTGCCAAGCCTCGAAGGCATCCGCCTGGCCGGAAAACAGTGCCGAAGGCAGTAACGGCGCTTTGCTATCCAGCGAAGCATCGTCGTCTGAAAGCCCAGCGCTCGAGGTCGGCTCCAGCGCCGCGCAGCCGCCGATCGCTACAATAGCAGCACCTAATACAACAAGCCTTACGGCGGGAATGGTCATGGCAACAGGCTCCTGAGATAACGGGTGGGCAACTTAGTGACGTTTGAAGGCATGTAAATCTTGGGGGTCGAAACGGTCGACCTCCGTGGGCAAACCGAGGGCAGCCCGGTGCTCACGAATGCGCTGGGGCTCGCCATCATCGCCTGGCGCGCGGCCATTGAACTCGGCAAGCTGCGCCAGGCCCTGGTGATAAAAGGCCAGAATATCCAGCGCCGTGCGGTTGTCCTCGCCCGTCGCCTGGCGAAGCGCCGGCAGATGGCCGTTGATCCGCGACAGATGCTGCTTGAGCTGCCAGACATAGCCGACTTCCTGCATCCAGGGGCGATCGCGTAACGCCGCAAACAGCGCGCTGGTGGCGAGCAACCCGAGCACGCCGCCCAGGAGGTTGAGCCATAGGCTCTGGCCGAAGGCAGTGGTGAGCAGCATGGCAAACAACAGCCCGAAAATCAGCAGTTGCCCGGCCATGATAAAGGTGATCATACGCGCCTTGCGGCGGTAGCTCGTGGGGTCGTGCGGCTCCAGGGTGAAGACCATGGCCAACCTCGCAGGCATAAAAAGTGAAGGACGTGCCTATGATACGGGGCTGGCCAGGGCAAACAAGTCATAGCGTTCGTCGCTTCCCAGGACAAGTTTCCGCAAGGGCGCTGTAGACCCATCCATGGGCGCTACTTTCGCCATCCATGGCGAAAGACCCTTGCTTTAACTTGTCCTGGGCATCTCGCCCGTGTGTTTCATTTCCTACGACAAGCGTTCCGCGGCGGTCTTCAACAGATGCTCGGTGGTTTCCCAGCCGACGCAAGCGTCGGTGACCGAGACGCCGTAACGTAAAGCGCCGGGTTTTAGCGGCTGCTTGCCTTCGAACAGGTGACTTTCCAGCATCAGCGCCACCAGATTGGCATCGCCTGCCTGGCGCTGGGCCAGCACGTCGAGCATCACCTCGCTTTGGCGGCGGTGGTCCTTGCGCGCGTTGGCGTGGCTGCAGTCGACCATCAGACGGGGATTCTGCCCCGCCTCGCGCAGCGTGTTGACCGCCGCGCGCACGTGGTTGGCCTGGTAATTGGGCTCGCCGTGGCCGCCGCGCAGCACCACATGGGTATGCGGGTTGCCGGCCGTCTGCTGCATGACTGGGCGACCTTCATCGTCGAGCGCAAACCGCTGATGCGAATGCGCCGCCGCCTGCATGGCGTCGACCGCCACCTGAATATCGCCGCTGGTGGCGTTCTTGAAGCCGACCGCCGCGGCGAGGTCGCTGGCAAGCTCCCGGTGCAGCTGCGATTCGGTGGTGCGCGCGCCGATCGCTACCCAGCTCAGGACATCTTCCAGATAAGGCGCCAGCATCGGCTGGAGCAGCTCGGTGGCCACCGGCAAACCGCGACGTGCCACGCCCTGCATCACGTCGCGGGATAGCGCGAGGCCCTTGGGCATGTCACCGCGACCGTTCAACTGCGGGTCATAGGCCAGACCTTTCCAGCCAACCGTGGTGCGGGGTTTTTCGACGTACACCCGCATGACCGGCAGAAGCCGCTCGCTGACCTCCTCGCTCAAGGCGGCCAGACGGTCGGCGTATTCGAGCGCGGCGTCGGGGTCGTGCACCGAGCAGGGGCCGACCACCACCAGAAGACGATCGTCCTGACCGGTCAGGATGCGCTGAACCGCGCGCCGTTGATCGGCTATCTGCGCTGCGAGCGCGGTATCCATGGGCAGCTGGGCGTGTAATTCAGACGGCGTGGGCAGCCGCATCGTCGTCGAATCCTGCGAGGTGGACGGCGTATTGCGCATGGCGCTGACGGTGGCATTCATGGGGTTAACTCTCCGTAATCGTGGGACATCGTTTGACCAAAAGGCCACCGCTACTGGCACGGTCGGAGGTGGCAGCTGACACCGACCGCGCGTCGCTAAATCGCCAGGCGTCGTTCAGATAGCGATGTTCACCCGCGAATGGGTAGGCGCGATAGGTCATGGTCAGCTCCTCAATGAAATACCTGTGAATGGATAAAGCGCTCGTCAATGCTGCTTTGCTCACTAATGGTTCGCCTGACACGCAAGAAGCCCCGGGGGTTACCCACCGGGGCTTCTTCGTTCGGCAGGCAACCCGTGGGGGTGTGCCTGAAAGCGCGACGTTAGGCGTCGGCCATCGGCACACCGTTGCTAAACCAATAGCCATAACCAAAGACGCCAGGCGCACAGCCGCTATCCGCCATCATTGGCAGGCGAAAAGCAGAGAACTGGGCACATGGTGATGACATAAAACGTCCTGTTATGGTGTGGCTGCAACACGGTGGCAGCGAACGGTCTGGAACACGCTTTTTATCCTGCCTGTATGCGCCGCCAATAGCAACACCCGGCGCGACTTATGCTTCCTCGCCGCCTTAACGACGCGGCGCGTAGGAGAACACATCGGAGAAAACCCGATCCTCGGCGAGGCCTTTGGGCTCAAGCACGTCCATGCAGGCATACACCATACCGGGAGAGCCAGAGATGAACACGTCCCACTCGCTTGGGTTCATCGACGCCTTTTCAAGCGCCAGGTCGATACGCCCCTGGTGGTGATGGATGCGCTCGCCGGGGGCCATCGGCTCGGTCAACGGAAATTCGGTCACGGCCTGAAAATCGACGTTGGGGAAACGCTGCGCCCAGTCGCAGGCCAGGCTTTCCGCGTACAGGTCACGGTGCTCACGTACCGCCCACCACAGCGAGATCTGCCGCTCGGGCTGATGTTTCAGCGAGGCTTCAATGATCGCTTTCATCTGGGCAAAGCCGGTACCCGCCGCAATCAGCCATAGCGGGCGTTCGCTCTGGGTATCCAGCACGCAATCGCCGCCGGGCAACCGCACGGTGAGCTGATTGGCGACCTGGAGCAGCTTGCGCAGTCGCGCCGAATTTTCGCGCTCGGGCCAGTGCTGAATGTGCAGCTCGATAATACCGTCGCCCCGTTCGGCACTGGCGATCGAGAAAGGCACCCAGGTCGCATCGTCGAGCTTGAGCTCCAGATACTGCCCGGGGGCGTGCTGCATGGCTTCGGCACGCCCTTCAAGGGTGACACCGAATACGTCGGGATTGAGATCCTCAACGGCCGTAACGTGGCAAGTCAACATCCTTGCGCTCATGAAAGCCTCTGTGGTTAAAAAACGGTCTGGAATACTAGGAGTTGCTACCTTTGCGCGCGGGCGGCAAGGGAATATCGATGCCCAGGCTGTCCCAGCGCGCATCGACGCGGGCTTTGACGTCTTCGTCCATCACGATGGGCGTGCCCCATTCGCGATCGGTTTCACCTGGCCACTTATTGGTGGCGTCGAGGCCCATTTTCGAGCCCAGACCGGACACCGGCGATGCGAAATCGAGGTAGTCAATCGGCGTGTTTTCCACCATAACGGTGTCGCGTGCCGGGTCCATGCGCGTGGTAATCGCCCACATCACATCTTCCCAGTTGCGCGCGTCGACGTCGTCATCCAGGACGATGACGAACTTGGTGTACATGAACTGACGCAGAAAGCTCCACACCCCCATCATCACGCGCTTGGCGTGGCCGGGGTACTGCTTCTTCATGGTGACCACCGCCATGCGGTAGGAACAGCCTTCCGGCGGCAGGTAGAAGTCGATGATTTCAGGAAACTGCTTGTGCAGAATGGGCACGAACACTTCGTTCAGCGCCACGCCCAGAATGGCGGGCTCGTCCGGCGGCCGACCGGTGTAGGTCGAATGATAGATCGCATCGCGACGCATGGTCATGCGCGTCACGGTAAACACCGGGAAATGGTCGACCTCGTTGTAGTACCCGGTGTGGTCGCCATAGGGGCCTTCGGGTGCCATGTCGTCGGGGTAGATAAATCCCTCGAGGATGATTTCCGCCGAGGCGGGCACGTCGAGTTCGGCATGGGCGCACTTGACCAGTTCGGTGCGCGAACCGCGCAGCAGGCCGGCAAAGGCGTACTCGGAGAGCGTGTCCGGCACCGGCGTGACCGCGCCCAGGATCGTTGCCGGGTCAGCGCCCAGCGCAACCGCCACGGGGAACGGCTCGCCGGGGTGGGCCTTTTGAAATTCCTGGAAATCCAGCGCACCGCCACGATGCGATAGCCAGCGCATGATCAAGCGGTTCCTGGCGATTTTCTGCTGGCGGTAGATACCCAGGTTCTGGCGCTTTTTATGCGGCCCCTGGGTGATCACCAGCGGCCACGTCACCAGCGGGGCGGCATCGCCTGGCCAGCAGTGCTGGATCGGCAGTCGCCCGAGGTCGACCTCCTCGCCTTCGAAAACCACTTCCTGAACCGGCGCGCGTTTGACGTGCTTGGGGCCCATGCTGAGCACTTGCTTGAAGATCGGCAGCTTGCTCCAGGCATCTTTAAGGCCCTTGGGCGGATCAGGCTCTTTCAGAAAGGCTAGCAGCTTGCCGACTTCGCGCAGGGCTTCGACCGAATCCTGACCCATGCCCAGAGCAACCCGTTTTGGGGTACCAAACAGGTTGCCCAGCAACGGCATATCGTGACCCTTGACGTTTTCAAACAGTAACGCCGGGCCACCGGCACGCAGGGTGCGGTCGCAGATTTCGGTAATTTCCAGGTAAGGATCGACTTCAGCGGTAATTCGCTTCAGTTCGCCCCGGGCTTCGAGAGCCGTGATGAACTCGCGCAGATCATGGTACTTCAATGCACACTCCCTGGCTGGCTGTCGTGCCGCTATGTCTAAATGCTAGGTGGCTTTACGCTAGCGGCGCTTCATCGCGTCAAAGAACTCCAGATTGGTCTTGGTGTCTTTCAGACGGTCAATCAGGAATTCAGTGGCAGCGGTATCCTCCATAGGATTCAACAGCTTGCGCAGGATCCACATGCGCTGCATCTCGTCTTCAGAGGCCAGCAGGTCTTCGCGACGCGTGCCACTGCGGCGAATATTGATCGCCGGGAAGACGCGTTTTTCAGCCAGCTTGCGGTCAAGGTGCGCTTCCATGTTACCGGTGCCCTTGAACTCTTCGAAAATGACTTCGTCCATTTTCGAGCCGGTATCCACCAGGGCGGTGGCGATGATCGTCAGGCTGCCGCCCTCTTCGATGTTACGCGCCGCCCCGAAGAAACGTTTGGGCTTCTCAAGCGCGTGGGCATCGACACCACCGGTGAGTACCTTGCCGGAGCTGGGAACGACGGTGTTATAAGCGCGCGCCAGGCGGGTAATCGAGTCAAGCAGGATGACCACGTCTTTCTTGTGTTCAACCAGGCGCTTGGCTTTCTCGATGACCATTTCGGCCACCTGGACGTGACGGGCGGGCGGTTCGTCAAAGGTCGACGCCACCACTTCGCCGCGCACGGTGCGCGACATCTCGGTCACTTCCTCGGGGCGCTCATCGATCAGCAATACGATCAGATGGCACTCGGGGTTGTTGCGCGTGATCGAGGTGGCGATGTTCTGCAGCATCAGCGTCTTGCCCGCTTTGGGCGGGGACACCAGCAAGCCGCGTTGGCCTTTACCGATCGGCGCGGTCAGATCGATAATCCGCGAGGTCAGGTCTTCGGTGGAACCGTTACCGATTTCCATGCGCAGACGGTCGTCCGGGAACAGCGGCGTCAGGTTCTCGAAGAGAATCTTGTGCTTGGCGTTCTCCGGGCGATCAAAGTTGATCTGGCTGACCTTGAGCAGGGCAAAGTAGCGTTCGCCTTCTTTCGGCGGACGAATCTTGCCCGAGATGGAGTCGCCCTTGCGTAGGTTAAAGCGACGGATTTGCGAAGGCGAGACATAAATATCGTCCGGCCCGGCGAGATAAGAGCTGTCGGCGCTGCGCAAGAAGCCAAAGCCATCCTGAAGAATTTCCAGCACACCGTCGCCATAGATATCCTCACCGCTTTTGGCGTGCTTTTTGAGGATGGCAAAGATGATGTCCTGCTTGCGCGAACGGGCCAGATTATCGATACCCATTTCACGGGCGATATCGAGCAGCTCGGGAACGGATTTTTGCTTGAGTTCAGTGAGATTCATCGGTGTGTTAGAAAGTTGCTCATGAAAGCTGGGCGCAAGGCGCCGGAATAAGACAGGAGGCGTAGCACGTGATGATATGGCTAGGCGCCGTGTGATGCGTTCAGACCCCGAGAAGGCACGCGCTCGAATAAAGGGGCTAGACTGAATCGTATTAACCACAGGATTAATGGTGACTCAGTTCGAGGGTGCTAGTGCTGGTAACTCTGGTCAGCACAGGAACGGCTGAACCAGCGGGCTATCTGACGACTTGGACATCTGGCCGACATCATCAGGCGCGATAGTCAAATTGCTTACCGCGCAATGGCGCCAACGTCGGCGCTGAATAATGCCTGGGGCGACCTGGGATATATATGGGTAAATCCGGTCTGATCAAGCCAGTAGCTCGATGTTAGTCAACCCCTGCGGCAAACGCAAGCTTTTGGCAATTGACAATAAATAAAGCCCCCCGCAACCTTGGGATAGCCAACACGAAGGATAGCTCATGCCCAAGGACATTTCGCTCCCCCTCGACGCCCCCACCACAGTGGGCGAAAGGGATGCTCCGCAACGCCTCGCTGCCATCGACCTGGGGTCGAACAGCTTCCACCTATTGGTGGCCAACTATCAGAATGAGCGCCTTCAGGTCGTGGCGCGCATGGGCGAAAAGGTCCAACTCGCGGCAGGCCTGGATGAACACGGCCAGCTCAGCGAGGCGGCGATACAGCGCGCCCTGGACTGCCTGGGCCGGTTTGCGCCCTTCCTGACCGACATCACCCAGCAGAACCTACGCATCGTCGGCACCAACGCGCTGCGCGATGCGCATAACAGCCAGGCCTTTATCGAACGCGCCGAAACCCAACTGGGCCACGCCATCGAGATCATCGCTGGCCGCGAAGAAGCCCGGCTGATCTACCTGGGGGCGGCCCACGCCCTGGCCGAAAACGGCCGCCGCTTGATTGTCGATATCGGCGGCGGGTCCACCGAATTCATCATCGGCGAGGCCTTCGAACCCAAGGCGCTGGAAAGCCTGCGCATGGGCTGTGTGACGTTTTCACGGCGGTTTTTCCCCGAGGGCGAGCTGAGCGAAAAGCGCATGCGTCGCGCCGAACTTGCCGCGCTTTCAGAGCTGGCCAATATTCAGCGCCCCTACCAGCGTCTGGGCTGGGAGGACCCGGTTGGCTCCAGCGGCACCATCAAGGCGGTGGCCAGCGTCCTTTACGCCTACGGCGATACGTCCCAGGAAGGTTTGATTACCCGCAGCGGGCTCAAAAAACTGCGCGAGCGGCTGATCAAGTGCAAGCAGTTAGACAACGTCGCCCTCGACGGCTTGAAGGCCGACCGCGCCAAGGTATTTCCCGCCGGCGTGGCGATATTGAGTGCAATTTTCGAGGCCTTTGATCTCAGCCAGATGCGCTTTGCCGACGGCGCCCTGCGCGAAGGGGTGCTGTACGACATGGCGGGGCGCAACAGCGCCGAGGATTCCCGTTCGAAGAGCCTCGACATGCTCAAGCGCACCTACGAGGTGGATAGCCGCCAGGCCGACAACGTGGCGGATACCGCCGCCCGGCTGTTTGACGCGTTAAGCCAAGCGTGGTCGTTAAACCCTGGTCTGGAGCGCTACCTGCAGTGGGCCAGTCACGTACACGAGATCGGCCTGGCAATTTCCCACAGCCAGTTCCACCGCCACGGTGCGTACCTGCTCGAGCATTCGGACCTTGCCGGGTTTTCGCGCCCGGAACAGCAACTGCTGGCGTTTCTGGTGCGCGCCCATCGCCGCAAATTTCCGCTCAAGGAGTGGCAGGCGCTGCCCAAGAATCAGCAGGCGCAAAGCGCCAAGCTGGCGCGCCTGCTGCGTTTGGCGGTACTGCTGAACCATTCGCGACCTGAGAGCGCCCCGCCGCTGCCCGACATCGTCGCGAGCGGCGATGATATGACCATCACGCTGCCCGAAAGCGACGAACCCACGCTGCTGAGTACCGACCTTGAACAAGAGCAGAACTACATGGACTCGGCTGGTTTCAGGCTGACCCTTGCTGAGTCGCCCGCCCATCAAAGGTAGCCCCTTCTGCACCCCACAAAAGCGTGCCGGGGGGCTCTATCACGCCCAGGCACTCGCTCCCCTGCATCACCATGATGAGCCGTTCACGCTGCCAGGGGGGTAGCTGCGCCGCTTGCAGCAGCCGCTTCACATCGCGCCGCCCGCGTTCGGGCAGACGAATCACCTCTCCGCCCTGTCGCCAGCGCAGTATGACCGGCCGCTGGGTGTCCAGCGCCAGCGTCAGCGGACCAAGCGGCGTCATCAGCCCCGGCTGGCCGTCCCACGCTGTCTGCCAGAGAGGAAGGTCCGTCAAGGGAGGCATCAGATACAGGCAGTGCCGCCAGACCCGCGCTTCGGCTCCGGGCCAGGTGACGCGCACCTGGGCATCCCGCCCGGCGCTCAGCTGGTCAAGCAGTGTTTCCAGTCGCTGGCGGGGCGGGGTGGGCAGCCCCGCCTGCTGGCACGCGGCGCGCACCAGCAATCGCTGCCGGGGACGGTCACGCCGGCCAAGCACGACCGCGTCGAAACTGCCGTCGGCATGCGTCAGCGTCTGCAGCTCCTCACCGGCGTAGGCAGCCAACAGCTGGTCGGCCTCGCCGGCGTGTTGCGCGCTTTGCGCAAGCCCACGCTGCGCCTCGGGCCAGCGCGCCTCAAGCGCGGGGAACACCCGGTGACGCAGGCGGTTGCGGTCCAGGCCCAGGTCCTGATTGGTCGGGTCGTCGCACCAGTCGAGAGCTAACGTATTGGCGGTGTCGGCCAGCTGTTGGCGACTAACGTCGAGCCAGGGGCGCAGCAGGGTAATGCCCTGCCAATCGCGCCGATAGGGCATCGCCGCAAGCCCGCGGATACCGCTGCCCCGCAGCGCCGCCAGCAGCAGCGTTTCGGCCTGGTCGTTCTGATGCTGCGCCAGCCACAGCGTATCGCCAGGAGGAACATGGCGCCCAAAGGCATCAAGGCGGGCCCGGCGGGCAGCGCCTTCAAGGCCTTCTCCGTGACGTTCGACCGTCACTCTGTCCACCGTAAGCGGCACATCCAGCGCCGCACACAGGGTCTCGCAGTGGGCCTCGAACGCCTCGGCGGCCGGTTGCAGGGCATGATTGACGTGGAGCGCCCTGAGCGGTCGCTGGTGACGCTTGCAGACCTCAGCGGCCAGGGTCACCAACAACGACGAATCGAGTCCGCCGGATAGGGCCACCCAAATAGAGCGCCCCGGTGGGGTTTCCACCAGGGCGTCATTGAGCAGGTCAATCAGCGGCTCAGGCGGCTGGGGCGCCATAGCTCATCAGGCGGTCGTAGCGGCGCGCCAGAAGCGCGTCCGTGTCCATGCCCTGCAGGCGGTCAATGCTGGCCAACATGGCTTCCTTGACGCGCTCGGAGGTGGTCACCGGATGGCGGTGCGCGCCGCCCAACGGCTCCTTGATCAGCGAGTCGACAAAGCCCAGCTCTTTCAGTCGCTCGGCGGTAATGCCCATCGCCTGAGCGGCGTCGGAGGCCTTGTCGGCGCTCTTCCACAGAATCGATGCGCAGCCTTCCGGCGAGATCACCGAATAGGTCGAATACTGCAGCATCTGCAGCTCATCGCAGACGCCGATGGCCAGCGCGCCGCCGGATCCGCCCTCGCCCACCACCGTGGAGATGATCGGCGTCTTGAGGCGCGACATGACCGCCAGGTTATAGGCAATCGCTTCGGACTGACCGCGCTCTTCGGCGTCGATCCCCGGATAGGCGCCCGGCGTGTCGATGAAGGTCAGCACCGGCATTTTGAAACGCTCGGCCATTTCCATCAGACGACAGGCTTTGCGGTAGCCTTCGGGACGCGGCATGCCAAAATTGCGCCGCACCTTTTCCTTCACGTCGCGGCCTTTCTGGTGGCCGATCACCATGACCGGCTTGTCATCGAGGCGCGCCACGCCGCCTACCAGGGCGGCATCGTCGCCGAAATTGCGATCGCCGTGCAGCTCGTCAAAATCGCTGAACATGTGCTCAAGATAGTCCAGCGTGTAGGGACGCTGGGGGTGCCGCGACAGCTGGGACACCTGCCAAGGCGTTAGATCCTTGAAGATCGATTCCGTCAGCTTGCGGCTTTTTTCTTCCAGCCGGGCGATTTCATCGGAAAGATTGACCTGGCTATCGGAACTGACCAGACGCAGCTCTTCAATTTTTGCCTGAAGCTCGGCAATCGGCTGTTCAAAATCGAGATAATTAGGATTCATCGGCTCTGCCTGTTAAAAATAAGCCTTGTCGAAACGCGCATGTATGACGCCATTATCGCACCCTGACCCTATCACGCAAGGCACCGCGAAGAACGCGCGTTACTTGTAGCGTAGCTGGACGCCTACCTGCCCCTGGACATCGCGCAGGGTGAGCAGCAAATCGTCGCTGGGCGCTACCTTCCACTCATCGGCAAGCTCCAGCCAGCCGACCGCATCGGGGTGGCGATACTGCAGGCGCACCGGCAGCCCGGCCTCGTCGCGGAAGGGCGAGAGGCTTTCGCGCAGGCTCTCGACCAGACGGCCGTTGAGCTGCTTGGCATCCAGCGCCAGCTCCACCGCCTGAGCAAAGCGCATGCGCGCCGCGACCATGGGAGTGACGTCCTTGCCGCGCAGCTTGAGCCCGCCGGAAAAGTCATCGTTGGAGACTTCGCCTTCGACAATCACCACTTCGTCGGCGGCGATCTGGCCGCGCAGCTGCTCGAAGAGCTCGCCAAATAGCGACGCCTCGATCCGCCCGGTACGGTCATCCAGGGTAATGAACGCCATTGTATCGCCGCGCTTTGATTTCATGGTGCGCATGGCGACCACCAGCCCGGCCACCCGCTGCGGATCACGCGAGGGTTTCAAATCGCTGATGCGGGTGGAGACAAACCTTTTCAGCTCGCGTTCGTACTCATCGATCGGATGGCCGGTCAGATAAAGCCCCAGGGTATCCTTTTCGCCGGATAACCGTTCACGGTCGGTCCACTCACGCGCATGACGGTATTCGGCATAGACGTCGACTGCCTCCTCGTCGGCGGTGAACGCCTCGCCGAACATGTCCAGCATGCCCAGGTTCTGGTTGGCGTGATTTTGCGCGGCGGCCTTGAGCGCGTCCTCCATGGCCGCGGCGAGCACGGCACGATTCGGCCCCAGGTTGTCCAGCGCTCCGGAACGAATCAGCGCTTCCAGGGTACGCTTGTTCATGCGCTTGGGATCGATGCGCTTGCAGAAATCGAACAGGTCGGTAAAGTCGCCGCCCTCTTGACGGGCCTCTACGATGGCACCAATCGGGCCTTCACCGACGCCGCGAATCGCGCCGAGACCGTACACGACGCGGCCTTCGGTATCCACGGTGAACTTGTAGCCGCCCACGTTGACGTCCGGCGGCGTCACCGTCAGTTTGAGATGGCGACACTCCTCGATCAGCGGAACGACTTTATCCAGGTTATCCATTTCGGTGGACATTACGGCCGCCATGAACGGCCCTGGATAGTGCGCCTTGAGCCAGGCAGTCTGGTAAGAGACCAGCGCGTAGGCGGCTGAGTGCGACTTGTTGAAACCGTAGCCGGCGAATTTTTCCACCAGGTCAAAGATATTGCCCGCCAGGTCCTTATCGATGCCGTTGGCTGCGCAGCCTTCCATGAAGCCGGCGCGCTGCTTGGCCATTTCCTCGGGCTTCTTCTTACCCATCGCGCGGCGCAGCATGTCGGCCTGGCCGAGCGTATAGCCGGCCATCACCTGGGCGATCTGCATGACCTGTTCCTGGTACAGGATGATGCCGTAGGTGGGCGCCAGCACAGGTTTCAACAGTTCGTGCTGATAATCCGGGTGTGGATAAGATACTTCAGCGCGGCCGTGCTTACGGTTGATGAAGTCATCGACCATGCCCGACTGCAGCGGGCCGGGGCGGAACAGCGCCACCAGGGCGATCATGTCGTCGAGGGAGTCGGGCAGCAGGCGCTTGATCAGCTCCTTCATGCCGCGGGATTCGAGCTGGAAGACCGCCGTGGTCTCGGCGCGCTTGAGCATCTCGAAGGTTTTGCCATCGTCGAGCGGAATGGCGTCGATATTGAGAGGCCCCTGATCGTTGGCCTCGCGGACCTTGTCGACCATTTCCAGCGCCCAGTCGATAATCGTCAGCGTGCGCAACCCCAGAAAGTCGAACTTCACCAGGCCAGCGTCTTCGATATCGTTTTTATCGAACTGCACCATCAGACCAGAACCGTCTTCGTCGCATAGCAGCGGCGAGAAATCGGTGAGCTTGGTGGGCGCAATGACCACGCCCCCGGCGTGCTTGCCGGTGCCCCGAGTGGTGCCCTCAAGCTTAAGGGCCATTTCCCAGATTTCTTCGGCTTCTTCGTCGCTGTCGATAAACTCTTTCAGCGCCGCTTCCTGCTCGATCGCCTTGTCCAGCGTCATGCCCACTTCAAAGGGAATCAGCTTGGAGAGCTTGTCGCCAAGCGAGTAAGGCTTGCCCTGGGCACGGGCTACGTCGCGTACCACGGCCTTGGCAGCCATGGTGCCGAACGTGACGATCTGCGATACCGCGTTGCGGCCGTAGCGGTCGGCGACGTAGTCGATGACCTTGTCGCGCTTTTCCATGCAAAAGTCGACGTCGAAGTCGGGCATGGAGACACGTTCGGGGTTGAGAAAGCGCTCAAACAGCAGGTCGTAGCCGATGGGATCCAGGTCGGTGATCTTCTGCGCGTAGGCCACCAGCGACCCTGCACCGGAGCCGCGTCCGGGGCCCACCGGCACGTTGTTGTCCTTGGCCCACTGGATAAAGTCCATCACGATCAGGAAGTAGCCGGGGAAGCCCATCTGGATAATGATGTTCAGCTCGAAGTCAAGCCGCTCCCGGTAACGCTGGTCGATCGCCTGATACTCCTCCCCGTCCCGGGGGTAACGCTCCGCGGGGAAGAGAAAGTCCAGGCGGTCCGTCAGGCCGTCGTGGGACACCTTGCGGAAAAATTCGTCCTGGGTCATGCCCTCGGGAATGCCGAACTCGGGCAGGAATATTTCGCCCAGGCGTACGTCGACGCTGCAGCGCTCGGCGATCATCACGCTGTTTTCAAGCGCCTCGGGGATATCCGCAAACAGCTCGGCCATCTCCTCGGGGCTTTTCAGGTATTGCTCTTCGGTGTAGCGCCGTTCGCGGCGGGGATCGTCGAGGGCTTTGCCTTCGCCGATCGCTACTCGGGTCTCGTGCGCCCAGAAATCGTCGCGCTCCAGAAAGCGCACGTCGTTGGTCGCCACCACCGGGGTGCCTGTCTCAATGGCCAGCTTGACGCTTTGGTGCACACAGCTTTCCTCGAGGGGGCGTCCGGTACGGATCAGCTCGAGATAGAAACGATCCGGGAAGGCCCGCTGCCACTCCTCGAGCAGCACTGTCGCTTCGCGCTCGTGCTCGGAGAGCAGGTGGCGGCCTATCTCGCCCTCGCGTCCGCCCGACAGTGCGATCAGGCCGGCACTTTGATCCAGGACCCACTGCTTGTCGAGGATCGCCCGCCCCTGGCGCTGGCCGTCGGTCCAACCTCTGGAAATCAGCTCGGTGAGGTTGCGGTAACCCTCCTCGTTCATCGCCAGCAGCGTGATGCGATAGGGATGCGCGTCGTCGTGGGGGTTATGCAACCATAAATCGCTGCCGATGATCGGCTTCAGCCCCGCTCCCTGGGCGGCCTTGTAGAACTTCACCAGCCCAAACAGGTTAGCTTCGTCGGTCAGCGCCAGCGCCGGCATCCCGCGCTCAGCGGTCGTGCTGACAAGGGACTTGAGCTTTACCAGGCCATCAACCAGGGAGTATTCACTGTGCAAACGTAGATGAACGAACGGAACTGTCATTAGACTCTCAGCAAACCGCTAGGTAAAAAAAGAAGAGGATACGTTATTACAGCGCCAACTGACGCTGCACCGGCGCAAAGCTTCGGCGATGTTCGGCCAGTGGTCCGTGAACCGCAAGGGCTGCCAGGTGCTCTTTGGTCGGGTAGCCCTTATGGCGCGCGAAGCCATACTCAGGATAGCGCATATCCAGGCTGACCATCTGCGCATCCCGGGCAACCTTGGCCAGAATCGAGGCAGCGGCGATTGCTGCATGGCGGGCGTCGCCCTTCACCACTGCCTGACCGGGCAGCGCATGCCCGGGCAGCCGGTTGCCATCCACCAGCAGGTATTCCGCCGCCGGGGCCAGGCCATCGATAGCGCGGCGCATGGCCAGGTGCGTGGCGTGGTAGATATTGAGCTGGTCGACTTCGGCGGCATCGGCCTCGGCCACGCTGAACGCCAGTGCCCGCTCGCGGATCAGCGTATCCAGGGTCTCGCGCTTGCGGGCGGTCAGCTTTTTGGAATCGGTTAGCCCATCAATGGGATTGGCCGGATCCAGGATGACCGCGGCCGCCACCACGCTGCCGACAAGCGGCCCGCGGCCAACTTCATCGACCCCGGCCAGGCGGGCCCCGGCGTAATCGATGATCAGCGGCGGATAGTCAAGGACGTTAATACCCATCGATAGCGTCATCCTCTACGTCCAGCGGCTGCCCGGCGACGAGTGCATCGATGGCATCCGCTGCACGACGGCTGGCGTTGCGCTGGAGCGTAGCATGCAGCGTGGCAAAGCGCGCTTCCAAGGCGTCCCGGTCGGCCTTGTTAGTCAGAAGCGTGCTCAGCTGGTCGGCAATCGCCGCGGGGGTCGCGGCCTCCTGAATGAGTTCGGGAACCATCGTCTGCTGAGCGATCAGGTTAGGCAACGACACCCAGGACGTCTTGACCAGTCGTTTGGCCAGCCAGTGCGTCATCGGCGCCATTTTATAGGCGACCACCATGGCGCGGTGGCACAGCATGGCCTCCAGGGCGGCCGTGCCCGAGGCCAGCAGGACGGCATCGCTTGCCACCATCGCCTCGCGGGCCTGGCCATCCAGCAGCGTAACGCGCGCTTCAAGCGCTGGATACGCCTGCAGCAGCTGATCGATTTCCGCGTGGCGCTGCGCGCTGGCAGCCGGAATGACTACCTGAAGTGACGGATGCCGCTGGCAAAGCTGTTCCGCCGCCTGTAAAAACGTGGTGCCTAAAAAGCGGATCTCGTTGCCCCGGGAGCCAGGCAGCAACGCCAGGACCGGCGCTTGCGGATGCAGGCCAAGAGACTGACGGGTACGTTGACGGTCATTTTCAAGAGGCAGCTCATCGGCCAGCGGATGACCGACGAAAGCCACCGGGACCTGATGGCGGCGATAGAAGGCCGCCTCAAAGGGCAGCAGCGTCAGCATGCCATCGACGGCCTTGGCAATTTTTTTCACCCGCCCCTGCCGCCAAGCCCAGACCGACGGGCTGACGTAGTGCGCGGTTTTAATGCCCGCCTCGCGCAGCTGCTTCTCCAGGCCAATGTTGAAGTCGGGGGCATCGATGCCGATCATGATATCGGGCTGCCAGGCCTCAGCCTCTTGACGCAGCGCACGGCGCACGCGAATCAGTTCCGGCAGGTGCTTGATGACTTCAACAAGGCCCATCACCGAAAGGGTTTCGAGGGGAAAGCGACTGTTGAGCCCCTGAGCTTCCATCCGCGGGCCGCCGATGCCGCGAAACTCAACCCCGGGATGGCGCGCGTTCAGCTCGCGCATTAGGCCCGCCCCCAGAATATCTCCGGAGAGCTCACCTGCTACTAAGTAGATGCGCTGAAGCCCCATGAAAAACCGCCGTTTAGCGGGTAATACCGCGGGTTGAACGCTCGATGGAATCAGCGAAGTGAGACACTTCGGGTAGCGGATACTGGCGACGCATTTCGCTGAGCGCCTGCTCGACGGTCAAACCCTGTCGGTATACCAGCTTGTAGGAGGCGCTCAGCGCATTGACCGCTTCACGGCTGAAACCGCGGCGTTTGAGACCCACCAGATTGAGCCCGCGGGCTTCGGCGGGATTGCCGTTGATCATGACATAGGCAGGCGTGTCTTTGGTAATGATCGAGCCGCCGCCCGCCATGGCATGGTCGCCAAAATAACAGAACTGATGCACGGCGGCCAAACCACCGAGAATCGCGAAATTGCCCACCGTCACGTGGCCGGCCAGGGTTACCTGGTTGGCCAGGATGCAGTCATCCCCAATCACACAGTCGTGACCGACGTGCACGTACGCCATCATCAGGTTACGCGATCCGATGGTGGTTTCCCCACGATCCTGAACGGTACCGCGATGGATCGTGGCCCCTTCGCGAATCACGTTGTCATCGCCCATCACCAGACGCGTGGGCTCGCCCGCGTACTTCTTATCCTGGCAATCCTCGCCCACGGAGGCAAACTGAAAAATTCGTGTACGCTCACCCAGGGCGGTTGGGCCCTTGACCACCACATGCGGGCCGATGACCGAGCCGGCTCCAATGGTGACATCCGGGCCGATCACACTAAACGGGCCAACCTCGACGTCATCGGCAAGCCGCGCGGCGGGGTCAACAAGGGCAGTAGGATGTATCAAGCTACTTTCCTCTCAGCACAAATAATCTCTGCTTCGCAGGCGAGTTCGCCATCCACCGTTGCCCGGCAGGCAAACTTCCAAATGCCGCGCTTGCCGCGAATGACGTTGGCCTCAAGTACCAATTGGTCACCGGGCATGACCGGACGCTTGAAGCGCACGTTATCACTTCCCACCAAATAATACACATAGCCGTCGGCGGGAAGTTTGTTGACCGTTTTAAACCCCAGGATACCGCAGGCCTGGGCCAGTGCTTCAATCACCAGCACGCCCGGCATGATCGGATGATGAGGAAAATGACCGTTAAAGAACGGCTCGTTAATGCTAACGTTTTTATACGCAACGATGGATTCGCCCTTGGTGAGCTGCGTTACCCGATCAATCAGCAAAAACGGGTAGCGATGCGGCAAGTACTCGCGAATTTCGTTAATATCCATAACCATCGTAGCGACCTCTAAAAAGACAAAAACCCTGTCGTAGCAGGCAATATCGACCCTCAAGCCGATCAAAAGGCAGTGGATTATAACGCGCTGCGGGTAAGCCTCAACCGACTCACTGCCAAATTCACACAGTCACGACTGGCCGCGATGGTATTTTTCCAAGCGAGACAAGCGATTAGCGATGTCGTCAAGCTGTTTGAAACGAACGGCATTTTTGCGCCACTGCGCATTGCGCATGGCACCAGTACCCGAGGAGTACACGCCGGGTTGATGAATCGAGTTGGTGACCAGGCTCATACCGGTGATTTGAACGCCGTCGCAGATCGTCAGGTGGCCTGCCACCCCAGCGCCGCCGCCGAGCATGCAGTGTTTCCCCACATGGGTAGACCCCGCAATGCCTGAACAGCCGGCCAGCGCGCTGTGATCGCCGACCGTGACGTTATGGGCAATTTGCACCTGGCTGTCGATCTTCACATCGTTGCCGATCACGGTGTTGCCCAGCGCCCCCCGATCGATATTAGAGCAGCTGCCGACTTCCACGTCGTCACCCAGCACAACGCCGCCCAACTGGGCGATCTTGTGCCACTGGCCACCGTCATGGGCAAAGCCGAAGCCATCGCCCCCGATCACGCAGCCGCTTTGCAGAATCACACGCTGGCCAATCACCACGCCATGACAAACGGTCACGTTAGCGTGCAATCGGGTGTGATCCCCCAGCACGCTATCGGCACCCACCACGCTCCCGGCACCGACGACCACGCCCTCACCCAATACCACGCCGTCTTCAATCACCGCGTTGGCCTGAACGCTGACGCCGGCGCCTAGCGTAGCGCTCTCGGCCACCACGGCGGTGGGATGGATACCCGCCACATCTCGTGCGGGCAGCGGATCGAAAAGCTGGGACAGCTGGGCGTAGCCCAAGTAGGGATTGTCGATCACCAGGCAAGGGACGGGGCAGTCCTGAGCGTGCTGGGGATGGAGCAAAACGGCGGCCGCCTGGGTCACAGCCAGATCTTTCAGATAAGCACGATTGGCCAAAAACGCCACCTGGTCGTTCTGGGCTTCCTTGAGTGTCGCCAGCCCTCTAATGGGCTGGGTCCCGTCACCCTCGAAGGCGACGTTCAGATGGCGGGCAATATCCGCAAGCGTTAGGTCGTGAGAAGCGTGGGTCATGGGCGGCCAAAGCACCTTTGGTGCGGCAGGGCCGCACCGATCGTTATGGGTATTTAGTTGAGCGAATTAAAAATTTGCGTCACTTCATCCGTCACGTTGGGCAGGTCTCTCGATGAATGCAGCACACCCTGGGGCTCAACCAGCACTTCTATGCCATGGCGATCGATAACCTGTTCGACGGCTTGCTCAAGCTTGGGCTCGGCGCCTTCCAGAAACTGCTGCTCGGAGCGCTGCTGCGCCTGGCCAATCTGCTGGCGTAGCTGTTCAAAACGCTGACCCTTTTCCTGCAGCTCGGCAATCAAGGACTCGCGCTCGGCTTCGGGCATCGTCTCGCCCTCGTTCTGCAAACGCTCCTGAAGTCCCTGCAGTTCATTACCCAGGCTTTCTGCCTCGCGCTGCTCCTCACCCACCTCGCTTTCCAGGCGGCTGATGGAGGATTGCGCAGACTCGCTGTTCATCAACGCCGCACGCCAGTCAAGTACTGCCACCTCTTCCGCTTGCGCCTGTACCGATAACACCATGGCACCCAGCAGACAAACGACCCCAGTGAGCTTACGCATGGTTGCAACTCCTTTTCGTGAAGCGGGCGCGCCTTGCGGCGCGCGTCAATACATTAGAATGACTGGCCTAACGAGAACTGGAAGAACTGGGTATCGTCTTCACTCTCATCATTCAGTGGCTCGGCCACCGCAAAGGTCAGCGGCCCTACCGGCGTCAGCCAAGATAGCCCCACCCCGGCGCTGTAACGAAGATCGCCGAGGTCAACGCCGGAGTCACACCGCTGGCGGCTGGCATCTTCGTCAAGCACGTCGTAACAGGACGACAAGAACGTATTACCCGCATCTAAGAACAGCGATGCCTGAAAAGAGTCCTGATCCTCGACAAAAGGCACGGGGAACATCACTTCGGCGCTGCCTTCGACCAGCACGTTACCCCCAAGGGTACGGTCTCGCCCGCCTTCCTCTGCAGGGGTTGTCCGCTGACCGAGGGTGTTGGAAGTAAACCCGCGCACTGACCCCAAACCACCGGCGTAGAAGTTTTCATAGAAAGGATAGGCATCATCACCCAGCGAATCGGCATAGCCTAGATCACCGCTGAATTTCAGTGACCACGCATCGTTGAGGGCAAACAGCTGCTGCGCACGGGCGCTGACCTTGTAGTATTCCGAATCGCTACCCGGCGCACCGGTTTCCAGCGAGAGGCGCTGGTAATTACCCGCCGTAGGCATGATGCCGCGGTTGAGGTTATTGCGCGTCCAGTTGGCATTGAGCTTCAGGGCTTGCGCATTGTCACCTTCATCCTGAACATAGCGGCGTATTTCAGAGGCGGTATCACGGTACGTCTTGACGGTTGTATCCTCGGCGCTGGCGCCAAAGTTCAACCGCGACAGCTCGCTGATCGGGTAGCCAAAGTTGATCCCGGCACCAAAGGCATCCGTTGAATAGCTGGAGATATCGGAATCTTCGTAATCGGATTCGCGATAGAAGACATCGTAGCCCCGCGAAATCCCGTCAAGCGTCCAGTAGGGGTCTGTAAACCCGAAGTTGACGCTGGTAAAAGTATCGCTTCGCTGAGCCCCTACGTTGACACGGTTGCCCGTGCCCAGGAAGTTGTTCTGCGATAGGCCCACGCCGTAAATGACGCCGGCGCTTTGCGAGAAACCAACGCTTGCCGACACGGAGCCTGAGGGCTGTTCTTCGACATCATAGGTAACGTCCAACTTGTCGGGCTCGCCGGGTACCTGTTCGGTATCGACTTCCACCTGACTGAAAAAGCCCAACCGCTCGAGACGTTGACGCGACTGGGTAATCGAATCCGTCGAGGCGGGGGCACCTTCCATCTGAATCATTTCCCGGCGCAGGACTTCATCGTCGGTGGTCGTGTTGCCGACGAACTCGATACGCCGCACATAAGCACGCTGGCCCGGATCAACGGCAATCACCAGATCCACGGTTTCACCGTCATCCGCAACTTCTGGCACGCCTTCCACATCCGCGAAGGCAAAGCCTTCGGCACCCAGGCGCTGGCGAACCGCCTCCGTTGAGGCATTCAGGTCCTGACGCGAGAAAATCTCACCGCGTTCAACGGTCAACAGGTCCTGGGCTTCCTGCTCATCGATTTCCAGGTCGCCGGTGAAACGCACGTCGCCAACGCGGTACTGACTGCCTTCATCGACATTGAGGGTGATGAAGATTTCCGATTTGTCGTCGCCAATCGATACCTGGGTCGAGGTCACGTCAAAATTGACATAGCCGCGGTCCAGGTAGTACGAGCGCAAACGTTCGATGTCGCCGGCCAACGCCTCGCGGGAATATTCGTCATTGGAGAACCAGCCAAACAAGAATCCAGGACGGTCCTCAAGCTCGAAGATATCGAGCAGGGTCTCGTCGTCGAAAGCATCATTGCCGACGATATTGATCTGGCGGATCTTAGCCACTTCGCCTTCGTTGATATCGATATCAACGCTGACCCGGCCTTCATCGACTTCCTCGACGTTGGTCTCGATGCCTGCGCTGTAGCGGCCCTGGGCTTGGTACACCCCTTCAAGCTCGCGCTCCATTTCCTCGAGGGTGGAAAGCTGAAGCACCTCGCCTTCGGCGATGCCCGCTTCGGACAGCCCCTCGCGCAGATCATCTTCCGAAATTTGATCGTTACCGCTGATATTCAGTTGGGCGATAGTCGGGCGTTCGACGACCTGAATCACTAACACGTCGCCTTCCCGGGCTAACGATACATCTTCAAACAATCCGGTTTCGAAGAGTTCCCGTGACGCTTCTGCAAGCTCGCTTTCGCTAACCCGATCATCGGCACTGACAGGAAACGCATTAAAGACCGAGGCGGCGGATACCCGCTGCAGTCCTTCCACACGAATGTCCGAAACTTCAAAGGATTGTGCTTGGGCACCGCTGGCGCCCGCCAGTAAGAGTAACGCCATTCCAAAGGTCTTGATTTTCATGCAGTCATTTCGCTCGCGTTGGTCTGCCTATGGATTCAAACAGGCACCATATACATTTGTGCAGGCAGATGACAAGGCATCCTAGGCACTACACGCGTCGTTACCAGAGGCGCATCAGATCAAAATACAGGGCCATCAGCATCAGGGTGCCGACCATGGCAAGCCCGATACGTAAGCCGATGGCTTGGGTTTGCTCGGAGACCGGCCGCCCGCGCACGACCTCCAAGAAATAATAAAGCAGATGACCACCATCCAGCACGGGGATGGGCAATAAATTCAACACCCCGAGGCTAATGGAAAGATACGCTAGAAAGCTTACAAATGCTTCCATACCCGCTCGGGCTGAGTCACCTGAAATCTGCGCAATGGTAATCGGCCCTGACAGATTGGACGGTGAAATCAGCCCTACCAGCATCTTGCGAATAGCGTCTACGGTCAACAGGGTCATGTCAGCCGTGCGCTCAAGCGACTGGCCAACGGCTTCAATGGGGCCGTAGCGAATCTCGCGCTGAAACTCTTCAGGCCAGGTCACCGGCTCGGCGCCTGCCCCAATGTAGCCAATCTCGACGCCTGTCTCCAGGCTGTTACGACCGGGGGTCAGGGTCGTGGTCTGCCGCTCGCCCTCACGCTCGAATTCAATGTCCAGCGACTCACCGGGGCTGCCGCGAATCACGTTGACGAATGCCATCCAATCCGCGACGGGCGCTCCATCCACCGCGATGATGAGATCACCCACCTCAAGCCCGGCCTCTGCGGCCGCTTCGCCGTCGATCACCTGGCCAAGCGTGGCAGGAATCTCAGGTTGCCAAGGGGTGAGACCCAGCGTTTCCAGCGGCTGGGGCGGGTCCTGCCGCGTCAGGTAATCGCTTAGCGGCAGCTGGTAAACCTTCACGTCGTTCTCACCCTCAGGGCGCGCCTCGATGGTCAGGTCACCGCTGAAGCCGATCATCGAGACAAGCTTCAGATTGATCGCTTCCCAGTTGCTGACCTCCTCGCCCTGAATCGCGGTAATCTCATCACCCTGGGCAAGACCGGCTTCCGCCGCTGGCGAGTTGGGCGTCGTCTCACCGACCATCGGCGCAACCGCCGTGGTGCCCGCTACAAACAACGCCCAATACGCCACAATGGCCAGCAGGAAGTTGGCAATGGGACCGGCTGCCACAACCGCAATACGTTGCCATACCGTTTTGCGGTTGAAGGCCTGATCGAGCTGCTCGTCAGGCACGGGTGCTTCACGCTCGTCGAGCATCTTGACGTAGCCACCAAGGGGAATGGCGGCGATGGCAAACTCGGTGCCATGGCGGTCCACCCGCGACCAGAGCGGTTTGCCAAAGCCCACCGAAAAGCGCAGCACCTTGACCCCACAGCGGCGTGCCACCCAGAAGTGGCCAAACTCATGGAAAGTGACCAACAGGCCCAGCACCACGATCACCGCCAAAATGTTTTGTATCAGGCCCACAGGATACTCCTCGGTGTACGATTCAGCCGCGCTGAGATCATTAGGCGGACCAACGTTTCAGCCAGCCAGCGGCATGCTCGCGCGCGCGCTGATCGGCCGACAATACGCTTTCAAGACAATCGGCGCGACCGTCGATGGGCGCTGACAGGGCTTCTTCCACCAGCTGACTGATCTCGAGAAAACCCAGCCGGTGGTCGAGAAAAGCCTCGACCGCCACCTCATTGGCAGCGTTTAACACCACCGGTGCCACACCGCCGCGACGCATGGCCTCGCGGGCAAGCGGCAGGCAGGGAAAACGTGCTTCGTCGGCAGACTCGAAATCGAGACGCGCCACCTGAAACAGATCCAGCGCCGCGACGCCCGCATCGATGCGCTCCGGCCATGCCAGCCCAAATGCAATGGGCGTGCGCATATCGGGGTTGCCTAGCTGGGCAAGCACCGAGCCGTCGTGATAGGCCGCCATCGAGTGAATGACGCTCTGGGGATGGACCACGACCTGGATCTGGTCGGGCGTGGCGTCAAACAGCCAGCATGCCTCTATCAGCTCAAGCCCTTTGTTCATCAAGGTGGCGCTGTCTACGGATATCTTTCGCCCCATCGACCAGTTGGGGTGAGCACACGCCTGTTCGGGCGTAACCTTTTCAATCGCCGCGTCACTCCAGGTGCGAAAAGGCCCGCCAGAGGCCGTCAACAGCAGCTGCGAGACACCATGGCGTGCAAGACCACCACGGTGCTCAGGAGGTAGACACTGATAGATGGCGTTATGTTCGGAATCGATCGGCAATAGCGTCGCCCCCGAGCGTTCCACGGCCTGCATAAACAGCGCCCCGCTCATCACCAGGGCCTCCTTGTTCGCCAACAGCACACGCTTGCCCGCCTCGGCAGCGGCTAACGAGGGCAATAGTCCCGCCGCCCCCACGATGGCCGCCATGACCACATCGACGCTGGCATCCCGGGCGACATCGCAGAGTGCCTCTGGACCCACCATGACTTCCGTGGCCTGCTTCAATCGACCAAGCTCGGCACGCAGCCAGTGGGCATCGGCTTCTTTGGCAAGCACCGCGACGGCCGGGCGAAAGGCAAGGCATTGGCTAAGTAGCGTCTCTTTGGACGTATGCGCGGTCAGCGCATGCACTTGATAACGTTCAGGATGGCGGGCGATGACGTCAAGCGTGCTGGTCCCGATGGACCCGGTAGAGCCCAACACCGTGACGCGCTGCCTGGCAGTCGAGGTCATAGACTCAGCACCTGTAGGTAGAGCAGTGCGAACAGGGGAATCGCCGCGGTCAAGCTATCGATACGGTCCAGCACACCGCCGTGGCCCGGTAGCAGCTGGCTCGAGTCTTTAACGTCACGGTAGCGCTTGAGCATGCTCTCCAATAAATCGCCCAGCACCGAGATCAACGTGACCAGCAGGGTGATCACGACCAGCGCGATGCTCTCGCCAAGCCCAAGCGACAAGCCGATGGCAAAGCCAACCGCTAACAGGGTGGTTGCCGCCATGCCGCCAAACACGCCTTCCCACGACTTGCCGGGACTGACACGGGGCGCCAGCTTACGCCTACCCCAGCGACGGCCGGCAAAGTAGGCGCCGATGTCAGCCGCCCAGACGAGCAACAGCACAAACAGCAGCCAGACCGCGCCGCTCTCGCGCAGGATGTTAAAGCCCACCCAGCAGGGCAACAGCACCCAAAGCCCCATCAACAGCCGACCCGGCGTGGAACGCCATTGCGCAGTGAGGCCAGGATAGCGCATGACCCATAAAAGGTTGGCCAGCCAGCCGACAGCGGCCAGCCACAGCGGCCATTCGGCATACGTCGTGCCGGTCAGCCACATCAACAGGATCAGAACGGCACAGCCCGCGACCAGCGCAGCTCGCTTGAGCGGCTGCTCCACGCCCGCCAGATTGGTCCACTCCCACGCCCCCAGCAGCATGACGAAGGCTGTGAATAGCGCATAGCCGCCGCCCTGCAAACCGAAGAGACCCGCCAGCACCAGAGGCGCTAACCAGGCGGCCGTCATCACTCGCTGTTTAAGCACCTTGGGCCTCTAACTGTTCGTCGGTCATGCCGAATCGCCGCTGGCGCCGGCAGAAATCCGCCAGCGCCTCGTCGAAGGCGTCCGCCTGAAAATCGGGCCAGAGTAACGGTGAGAAGTGCAGTTCAGCGTAGGCCAGCTGCCAGAGCATAAAATTCGAAAGCCGCTGTTCACCGCTGGTACGAATACACAGGTCGATAGGCGGAACATATGTGCTCCCGCCCATCGCCCGATCCATTTGCTGCTCATCGATCGCGGACGGAGAAATCTCGCCGGCCACCGCCTGCTCAGCCAGCCGACGGGCGGCCTGGGCAATGTCCCACTGGCCGCCGTAATTGGCCGCGATCACCAGGTGCATGCCGGTGTTGTTGGCGGTCAGCGACTCAGCCCGCTGAATATGCTTTTGGATCGCATGGGAAAAACCACGCTGCTCGCCGATAATCGACAGCCGAATGTTGCGCTCATGCAGCTTTTTCACCTCGCGCTTGAGTGCCATCAAAAAAAGCTCCATCAGCGCGTTGACCTCTGACGCCGGGCGCTTCCAGTTCTCGCTGGAAAAGGCGAACAGGCTGAGCGTTTCGACACCGCGCTCGGCGGCGCGCTGAATAACGGCTCTGACGGCTTCCACGCCAGCACGGTGCCCGCGCGCGCCAGACAGGCCGCGGGCTCGCGCCCAGCGATTATTACCGTCCATAATAATCGCCACGTGGGACGGCACCGATTCCTGCGCGACTTCGCGCGCCTTGGCATCGTCCGGTCGTTGTCCGGGAAGCTGCGGTGACGTCATGAATGCTTGCACCAAAGATCAATCATAGAAAAGCCAATCATGGATGGCTGAGCGGGCAGCACTGCTGCCCGCGGCGTGAACATCCGATCATTACACCTGCATCAAGTCCTGCTCTTTCGCAGCCAGGGCCTTGTCGATCTCGGCAATGTATTTATCGGTCAGCTTCTGAATGGCGTCTTCGCCTTCACGCTGATCGTCTTCGGTAATGTCTTTATCTTTCAACAACGATTTGAAGTCACCGTTGGCGTCGCGACGGACGTTACGCACCGCCACCCGGGCATGCTCAGCCTCGCTGCGCGCCTGCTTGATGTAGCCCTTGCGCGTCTCTTCGGTGAGCATCGGCATCGGCACACGAATCACGTTGCCGGCACTGGCCGGGTTGAGGCCCAGATCAGCGGTCATGATGGCCTTCTCGATCTTCTGCACCATGCTCTGTTCCCAGGGAGAGATCGACAGCGTGCGCGCGTCTTCAACGTTTACCGACGCTACCTGATTGAGCGGCACCTGCCCGCCGTAATATTCCACGGTGATCGCATCTAGAATGCTGGGATGGGCACGCCCGGTACGAATCTTGTTGAAATTGCCATGCAGCGCCTCGACGCTTTTCTTCATGCGAGACTCAGCATCTTTCTTAATGTCATTAATCACGTCGTTACCCTCTGTCTATCAGCGTGCCTTCCTTGCCCCCGACTACTAAATTCAGCAGGGCACCAGGCTTGTTCATGTCAAACACCCGCACCGGCATGTCATGGTCACGTACCAGGCAGATAGCGGTCAAATCCATGACGCCAAGCTTTTGATCAAGCGCATCATCATAGCTGAGCTGTTCATACTTGATGGCGTCGGGATGTTTCACCGGGTCTTTATTGTATACACCGTCAACCTTGGTTGCCTTGATCACCACATCGACATCGACTTCGATACCCCGCAGGCAGGCGGCGGAGTCGGTGGTGAAGAACGGGTTGCCGGTCCCGGCGGAAAACAGCACCACGTCGCCGGACGTCAAATAACGGATAGCCGTGCGACGGTCATAGTGCTCGACAACCCCACTCATGGGAATCGCCGACATTACCCGCGAGCGAATATTGGAACGTTCCAGCGCGTCACGCATCGCCAGGGCATTCATGACGGTTGCCAGCATACCCATGTGATCACCGGTAACGCGGTCCATGCCGGCTTCATTCAGCGCCGCCCCACGGAACAGATTGCCGCCACCGATGACGATACCCACTTGAACGCCAATACCCACTAGCTGGCCAATTTCCAGCGCCATCCGGTCCAGCACCTTCGGGTCAATGCCAAAATCATGATCTCCCATAAGCGCTTCGCCGGACAGCTTGAGCAAAATACGTTTGTACTTTGACTTCGAACCGTCGGCTTTGGACTTGCTGGACAGGGAGGTAAGCGGTTCTTGAACATCGCGCGACATGGCAATTCTCCTAGGGCAGACCTGAGCGCCGACAAGCGGCATCACCCCTTCATTATGCAGGGGCTGGATACGCGAAGGCGTGCGCTCGCGCGCACGCCAACCTACAACTGGAATGTCTGACCTTAACGACGGCCAGCCTGTTCCATAACTTCCTTGGCAAAGTCGACTTCTTCTTTCTCGATGCCTTCGCCCACTTCAAAGCGGGTAAAGCCAACCACTTCGCCGCCGGCCGCTTTGACGAACTCGGCAACGGTCTGATTGGGGTCTTTGACGAACGGCTGCTCGGTCAGGCTGTTTTCGGCCAGGTACTTCTTGAGACGACCCTGCACCATTTTTTCAGCAATCTGTTCCGGCTTGCCGGCCATGTCAGGCTGCGCCAGGATAATCGCCTTTTCGGCGTCCAGCTCTTCCTGAGGCATGTTTTCCGGGTGGGCAACGGACGGATTGATCGCCGCCACGTGCATGGCAACGTCTTTCGCCACCTGGGCGTTGCCACCGGTCAGCACGGTCAGCACACCGATACGGCCGCCGTGAACGTACTCACCGACAACGCCACCGTCAGCCGCTTCAACGACCACGGCACGGCGTACGCCGATGTTTTCGCCGATTTTCTGCACCAGCTGTTCGCGCGCAGTTTCCAGCTCGCCGTCCATTACCGCGGCCACGTCTTCGCTTTTGGCAGCAAAGAAGGCATCAGCAATCTTGTCGGTAAACGCGGTGAAGTTGTCGTCGCGGGCAACGAAGTCGGTCTCGGAGTTGATTTCCACCATGACACCGTAGCGGCCGTCATCGGCAACACGGGTCACGACGGCGCCTTCCGCAGCGGTGCGGCCGGCTTTTTTCGCGGCTTTCAAGCCGGAGCTTTTACGCAGGTTCTCAATTGCAACCTCGATGTCGCCACCCGCTTCGGTGAGTGCTTTTTTACACTCCATCATGCCCAAGCCGGTGCGTTCGCGAAGATCTTTAACCTGAGAGGCGCTGATAGCGGCCATGAGATTTCACCTCTGAAATGGTTCTAGCTGAGAGTTAAACGCCTTGCCGAGTGTCGCAACGGTTCATGACCGAATGATCTCACCCTGCACGGCTATGCCAACATTGATGTCGGCCCAAGACTGCCCACTCCAAGCATTAACCCAAAGCGGGAAAAAGGGGGCCCAGGCCCCCTCTTAAGTGATGCGGCACCAGTGACGACACCGCATCGACCACCGGTTTACTCGGCGGCAGCGCTGCTGTCGGCGTCAGCGGCTTCTTCGGTGTCAGTCACTTCGACGAACTCGTCGGGGCGACCTTCCTTGGAGCGCGCACAGGCATCGGCAATCGCTTTTACGTAAATCTGGATAGCGCGGATGGAGTCATCGTTGCCCGGAATCACGTAGTCCACGCCATCGGGGTTGGAGTTGGTGTCCACCACGCCGATAACGGGAATGCCCAGCTTGTTGGCTTCGTTGATCGCGATGCGCTCGTGGTCAACGTCAATCACGAACAGTGCGTCCGGCAGGCCGCCCATGTTCTTGATACCACCCACGGAGCGCTCGAGCTTGTCCTGCTCGCGCGTTGCCATCAAGACTTCTTTCTTGGTCAACTTCTCGAAGGTGCCGTCTTCGTGCATCGCTTCAAGTTCGCGCAGACGCTTGATGGACACGCGGATCGTCTTGAAGTTGGTCAGCATGCCGCCCAACCAGCGATGGTTGACGAACGGCTGGCTTACGCGGTTGGCTTCTTCTTTGATGATCTTGCTAGCGCTGCGCTTGGTGCCAACAAACAAAATCTTGTTGTTGGATGCCGCCATCTTCTCGACCACGTCGACCGCTTCGTTAAGCGCCGGCAGGGTGTGCTCGAGGTTGATGATGTGAATCTTGTTGCGCGCGCCGAAGATGAACTTGCCCATCTTCGGATTCCAGTACTTGGTCTGGTGACCGAAGTGAGCGCCTGCTTTGAGCAGGTCACGCATATTGACGTGAGACATGGTAAAACTCCTGAAACTCGGGTTAGGCCTCCACGCACCCCATGGATCCGACCATTGGCATCGTCAGACGCTGCCAGCGGCACCCGGGACCATGTGCCGGTGCATGTGTGTTTTCAAGGCTTGCTGTTCAATATCGCAACGATTATCCGCCACACTGGCGGGTATCGGCGATGCCGTGATAACGCTTTGATGCTGCATCAACCTCGCGATTGCCTCGGATGACGATTGCAGGAAAGCGCGCGGCTTTATACCATAGATCATCGCCAAGATGAAGCCGTCATCCGTTCAGCGGGCCTTTTATTGCCGCTCACCTTGCCATTCTGAGTCACTATCGAGAATTCATGAACGTTCCTATTAAAACGCCTTCTGAAATCGACAAAATGCGCGACGCGGGCCGCCAGGCCGCCAGCGTCATCGAGATGATCACGCCCCACGTCAAGGCGGGCATCAGCACCGGCGAAATCGACCGCCTGTGCCATGAGTATATCGTCAACGAGCTGGGCTCCACGCCGGCCCCGCTCAACTACCACGGCTTCCCCAAGGCGACCTGCACGTCGATCAACCACGTGGTCTGCCACGGGATTCCCGACGACGCCAAGAAGCTCAAGAACGGCGACATCATGAACCTGGACATCACCGTGCGCACGGCCGAGGGCTACCACGGCGACTCCAGCGTGATGTTCGTGGTCGGCGAGACCATTCAGGGCGAACGCCTGTGCCGCATTACCCAGGAATGCCTGTATAAAAGTATCGAACTGGTCAAGCCCGGCGCGCGCCTCTCCGAGCTTGCCCGTGTGATTCAAAAGCACGCCGAAAGCAACGGCTACTCAGTGGTTCGCGACTTCTGCGGTCACGGCATCGGCGCCGAGTTCCACGAAGATCCCCAGTTCCTGCACTACGACGGCTACGCCCCGGGGGCGGACATCAGCCTCGAAGCCGGCATGTGCTTCACTATTGAGCCCATGATCAACGTCGGTGGCTACAAGACCAAGGTGCTGCGCGATGGCTGGACGGCCATTACCAAGGACCGCAGCCTCTCGGCCCAGTGGGAGCACACGCTGCTGGTCACCGACACCGGCGTTGACGTGCTGACCGCACGCAGCGACGAAGACTTCAGCTTTTTGACGCACTGATGCTACTTCATCATTACCGGTTTGAACCGGACACCACGCTGTTCGACCTCGAGCTGTTCCGCACCGAGCTTGCCGGCTCCCGCTCGCCCATCGCCCCGTTCAAGGCGGCGCTTGGCGATATCCAGACCCGTCTGGACGAACGCTTTCGCGCCGGCGCCGATATCCGTGACCTGGTGCGCGGTCGGGCGTGGTACCTGGATCAACTGCTGGCCATCGCCTGGCAGCAGCACGACTGGCCCGACGACGGCGTTGCCCTGGTCGCGGTTGGCGGCTATGGGCGCGGCGAGCTGCACCCGCACTCGGACATCGATCTACTGCTACTGCTCGAGGACGATGACGACACGCCCTACCGAGAGCCGCTGACCGCCTTTATCACCTTCCTGTGGGATATCGGCCTGGAAATTGGCCACAGCGTGCGCTCACTCAACGACTGCGAGCGGGAAGCGGCCGCCGATGTTACGGTGATCACCAACCTGCTCGAGTCGCGCCTGATCGCCGGCCCGGAAGCGCTGCGTGAGCGCATGCGCGAGCGGCTCAACGCGGACCACGTATGGCCGGCGGACCGCTTCTTCGAGGCCAAGTGGCAAGAGCAGATCGCCCGTCACTACCGCTACAACAACTCCGAATACCACCTCGAGCCGAACCTCAAAAGCTCCCCCGGCGGGCTGCGCGACATCCAGATGATCGGCTGGGTCGCCAAGCGCCACTTCGGCACCGAGCAGTACACCGACATCGTCGCTAACGGCTTCATGAACGATGCCGAGCTACGTATTCTGAGCCAGGGTCAGGCCTTTTTATGGCAGGTCCGGTACGCCTTGCACATGCTCACCGACCGCGCCGAGGATCGCCTGCTGTTTGATCACCAGCGCACCATTGCCGAGATGTTTGGTTTTCGCGACACCCCCGAAGGCCTGGCCGTCGAACAGTTCATGAAGCGCTATTACCGGCACGTCACAGCGCTTGCCGGCCTCAACGACATGCTGCTCCAGCACTTCGACGAGGTCATCCTGCGCGGCAAGGAATCGCTGGAAACGGTCAAACTCAACGAACGCTTTGAAACCAAGGGCGGCTATATTCAGGCGCGCTCGCGCAACCTGTTCCGCGAACAGCCCTCAGCCATGCTGGAACTCTTCCTGTTGATGGCCAAGCACCCGGAAATAGAAGGCGTGCGGGCCGACACCATCCGCCTGATCCGCGACCACCGCCACCAGATCGACGACCACTACCGGGAAGACCCGCGCCACCAGCGCCTGTTCATGGCCATCATGCGCGCGCCGGGCAATGTGCCCCGCCAACTTAGGCGCATGAACCGCTACGGCATACTGGGCAAATACCTGCCCGAGTTTGGCCGCGCCGTCGGGCTGATGCAGCATGACCTGTTTCATATCTATACCGTGGATGCCCACACCCTGCGGCTGCTCAAGTTTCTGCACGGCTTCCGCAAGCCGGAGGCCAAGGACGACTTCCCGGTGGCCGCCACCCTGATGCAACAGCTGCCCAAGCTGGACCTGCTGTGGATAGCCGGGCTGTTTCACGATATCGGCAAGGGCCGCGGCGGTGACCATTCGATAATCGGCGCCCGCGACGTCGAACAGTTCTGCCAGCGCCATCATGTGCCCCAGCACGATACCAAGCTGGTCAGTTGGCTCGTCGAGCACCACCTACTGATGTCCATGACCGCCCAGAAGCGCGACATCAGCGACCCGGACGTGATCCGCGAATTCGCCACCGAGGTGCGTACCGAGACACGGCTGGATTACCTCTATGTATTGACCGTGGCCGATATCAACGCCACCAACCCCACTCTGTGGAACGGCTGGCGGGCATCGCTGATGCGCCAACTGCATGCCGAAACCAAGCGTGCCCTGCGCCGCGGCCTGAAAAACCCGCCCGACCGCGACGACTGGGTGCGCGAAACGCGCTCGGAAGCCCGCTCGCTGCTGCAGTCGATCGGCGTCGATGAAACCGACATTGACCGCCTGTGGGAATCCCTCGGCGAGGACTACTTCCTGCAGTACGCGCCCAGCGAAATCGTCTGGCAGACCCAGGGGATTCTTGCTCACCAGCCCTCCCAGCTGCCGCTGGTCCTGATCAGCGCGCCCACGTCCGACATGGCCGAAGGCGGCACCAAGGTGTTCATCCACACCCGCTCCGTGGACGACCTGTTCGCCGCCACCGCCGCCGCCATGGAGCAGTTGGGGCTGTCGATCCACGACGCGCGCATCGCCACCTCAAACAACGATTGGACGCTAAACACCTTCATCGTGCTCGACAATCAGGGCCAGCCGATTCGCGACCCGGTGCGCATTGAGGAAATGCGCCAGCATCTGGTGGAAGAACTGGACGACCCCGACGACTACCCCGATATCGTTACCCGGCATACGCCGCGCCAGCTCAAGCATTTCCGGGTCGCCACCGAGGTACTGATCGAGCAGGACCCGGCCAACGACCGCACGCTGCTGGAGCTCAGCGCCCCGGATAGGCCCGGGCTTCTGGCCCGCGTCGGGCGCATCTTCATGGAGCAGGATATTGCGCTCTCCGCGGCGAAAATCGCCACCCTGGGCGAACGCGTGGAAGACGTGTTCTTCATTACCACCAAAGCCGGCGAACCGCTGACCGACCCGGACCGTCAACAACAACTGCGTGAACGATTGATTGAGGTGCTGGGGGTTTAACACAACACACTCCCCGGGGCTGAGGGCGGGTTTCTGCGAGGGCGCTGTGAACCCATCCATGGGCGCTACTTTCGCCATCCATGGCGAAAAACCCTCGCAGAAACCCGCCCTCACACCACGTTAAGGAGCATGTATAAAAGTAGCCATTGCTCTATCTCAATCTCATCAGGTTTGAGCCCACAGCGGGGCTTGCCTATAATCGTCGGCTACTTTCGCGACACGACGCCTACAACGACGCCGGCACGGCGTTCTGGATACTCATGAACCCTGAACTCGACGCCCTGCATCCGTATCCGTTCGAAAAGCTGGCGGCCCTCAAGGCGGACCTGACGCCGCCTGCGGCGCTTGCGCATATCCCGCTGACCATTGGCGAGCCGCAGCACGCGCCCTTCCCTGGCGCACTGGCCGCGCTGGTCGCCCATCAGGCCGAAATGGCGCGCTACCCGGCCACCAACGGCCTACCCGCCCTGCGCGACACGATCGCCACCTGGGCCACCCAGCGCTTCGCGCTTGCAGGCCTCGACGCCGAGCGTCAGGTACTGCCGGTCAACGGCACGCGGGAAGCCATTTTCGCCTTCGTTCAGGCAGCCCTCGATCGTACGCGCCCGGCACAGGTAGCGGTTCCCAACCCCTTCTACCAGATTTACGAAGGCGCCACGCTGCTGGCCGGGGGCGAACCACTCTACCTGGACTGCACTGCTGACAACGGCTTTCGCCCGGACGTTTCGGCCGTCAGCGCCGACACCTGGCGCAGCGTACAGATCGTGTTCATCTGCTCGCCCGGCAACCCCACCGGCGCGGTCACGCCGCTTGCCGAATTCAAGCAGCTGATCGCGCTGGCCGATGAGCACGACTTCATCATCGCCTCCGACGAGTGTTACTCGGAGCTCTACCTGGACGAGGCCGCACCGCCTCCCGGGCTCCTGCAGGCCTGCGCCGAGCTGGGCCGCCACGACTATCGCCGCTGCGTGGTGTTCCACTCGCTGTCCAAACGCTCCAATCTGCCGGGGCTGCGCTCAGGGTTTGTCGCCGGTGATGCAGACCTGCTCGCGCCGTTCAAGCGCTACCGCACCTATCATGGCTGCGCGATGTCATTGCCGCTGCAGCATGCGTCCATAGCGGCCTGGCAGGATGAAAACCACGTGCGCGCCAACCGCGAGGCCTACCGCGAAAAGTTCAGCGCGGTCACCGAGGTGCTCGCCCCGGTGATGGACTTCCCCACGCCGGAAGCCAGCTTTTACCTATGGCCCGCCGTGCCGGGCGGTGACGACATCGCCTTCACCCAACGGCTGTTCGTTGAACAGCATGTCAGCGTGCTGCCCGGCAGCCTGATGGGCCGCCCGGGACGCGACGGCGACAATCCCGGCAGCGGTCGGCTACGCTTAGCGCTAGTGGCGGAACTTGCCCCGACGCTCGAAGCCGCCAAGCGCCTGCGCCGGCTCGTTGAGCGCGGCTAACGCTCGACCATGACGACACGACGCCATTGCCAGGAGGTCATACATGCTTACGCTCTATATCATCAGCAACTGCGATACCTGCCGCAAAGCGCGTAAGGCGCTTGACGAAAAAGGCATCCCCTTCAAGACCTACGACCTGCGCAAGGACGGTCTATCAGCACCGCTGCTGGAACATATCCTGCACCGCGTCCCGTTGGTCAAGGCGATCAACAAGCAAAGCAAAACCTGGCGCGAGCTGTCGGATGAAGAAAAAGATTTTGATGCCAACTCGGGGCGCGAGCTGCTCTTGAAACACCCCACACTGTTAAAGCGCCCGCTTTTGGAAGTCGACGACGAGACCATCCTGGTCGGCTACAAAGATGGCGACTACGACAAACTTTAAGACGACACACTGACCTAAAGGAACGCAGTTATGCTGAGCTTTGCGCTTGGAATCGGCACTCAAAACACCCAGGGCGACTGGCTGGAAATCTACTACCCGGCGCCGCTGATCAACCCGCCCGAGAGCCTGGTCAGTGCCGCCAAGGAAGTCCTTGACGCGCCCAGCGGTAACGCGGCGATCAGCTTCCTGCCAGAAGACTGCGCGCGCCTGGCCAAGGCCCTTGAAACGGCCGGCCATGCCGACCAGGCGGAACTAGCGGAATCCTTCGCTGCCAGCCAGCGCCCGCTGGTCGCCATGTTCCTGGACACCAACCAGCCGCCGCAGACCGCTCCCGAGGTCTACCTCAAGCTGCACCTGCTCTCCCACCGTTTGGTGAAACCCCATGGGCTTGATCTGACCGGCATGTTCGGCCTGCTGCGCAACATCGCCTGGACCAACGAAGGCGCGATCGACATCGAAGAGCTGCCCGCACGCCGCCTCAAAGCCCGCCTGGAGGGCCGCACCCTGTCGGTGGACTGCGTGGATAAATTCCCCAAGATGACTGACTACGTGGTTCCCCACGGCATCCGCATCGGCGACACCGCCCGGGTGCGTCTGGGCGCCTACCTGGGCGAAGGCACCACGGTGATGCACGAAGGGTTCGTCAACTTCAACGCCGGCACCGAAGGCCCCGGCATGATCGAAGGGCGCATCTCCGCCGGCGTCATGGTGGGTAAAGGCTCCGACCTGGGTGGCGGCTGCTCGACCATGGGCACGCTGTCCGGCGGCGGCAACATGGTGATCAAGGTCGGCGAAGGCTGCCTGATCGGCGCTAACGCGGGGATCGGCATCCCGCTGGGCGACCGCTGTACGGTGGAAGCCGGGCTGTATATCACGGCGGGCTCGAAAGTCACGCTGCTGGACGACCAGGGTCAGGAGGTCAACACCGTCGCTGCGCGCGAACTGGCCGGCCAGGACGACCTGCTGCTGCGCCGCAACTCGCAGAACGGCCGCATCGAATGCCTGACCAATAAAAGCGCCATCGCGCTCAACGAGGCGCTGCATGCCCATAACTGAGCCGGAGGGGCTGTCGCCGACGCTGCAGCTGGCCTTTGACCTGCTGCGCCGCGCGTCGGTCACGCCCGACGACGAGGGCTGCCAGGACCTGATGATCGAGCGCTTAAGGGCGCTCGATTTCCACATCGAGTCACTGCCGTTTGGCGATGTGAAAAACTTCTGGGCGGTGCGCGGCCATCACGGCCCGGTGCTGGCCTTTGCCGGGCATACCGACGTGGTCCCCAGCGGGCCTCACACCAACTGGGAGTTTCCGCCCTTTACGCCCTGCATCAACGATGACGGCATGCTGTGCGGTCGCGGCGCCTCGGATATGAAAGGCAGCCTGGCCGCCATGCTCACCGCCGTTGAGCGTTTCGTCGCCACTCACCCCGACCACGACGGACGCATTGCGTTTTTGATCACTTCCGATGAGGAAGGCCCCGCCGTCGACGGCACCCGCGCAGTGATCGAACACCTGCGCGAGCGCAACGAACGCCTCGACTACTGCATCGTCGGTGAGCCTTCCTCCACGGCACGGCTTGGCGATGCGATCAAAAATGGTCGGCGCGGCTCGCTGGGCGGCGTCCTTCACGTGAAAGGTGTGCAGGGCCACGTAGCCTACCCGCACCTGGCGCGTAACCCTATCCATCAGGTAATGCCCGCGCTCAACGCCCTGGTCAACGAACATTGGGACGCCGGCAACGAGTTCTTCCCGGCGACCAGCTTTCAGGTGTCCAACGTGCGGGCGGGCACCGGGGCGACCAACGTCATCCCCGGCGAGGTGGAAGTGGTGTTCAACTTCCGATACTCCACGGAAGTCACCCACGAAACCCTGCGGCGGCGTACCGAAGCGCTGCTGGATCACCACGGCCTCGAGTATCACATCGACTGGACGCTCAACGGCGAGCCATTCCTGACTGCCGAGGGCGAGCTGGTCGACGCTGCCATTCGCGGCGTCGAAGCGGTCACCGGCGAGCGACCGGCACTCTCCACCAGCGGCGGCACCTCGGATGGTCGCTTCATTGCCACCCTGGGCGGCCAGGTGGTCGAACTGGGACCACTCAACGACACCATCCACAAGGTCGACGAGCGCGTACGCGCGAGCGACCTGGATGCGTTGAGCCGGATCTACGAAGCCACGCTGCAGGCATTGCTCACTTCCGACGAGGTCAGCGTATGATGGAGCGCTATCCGGATATCGAGATCTACCTGGCAAGCGTTGCCCACCCCGCGCTCAACGACTGGCTGGCGAAGGCGCTGGACGCCCCGCCGCTGACATCGGCGGGCAAAGGCAAATGGCGCACCCAAGGCAGCCACCAGGGGCACCGCGTGCCGGTGTTGCTGGTCGAAAACGCCGCCGATGGGTTTGCCAGCCTATGGCTCGACAGCGGCCACTGCCCCTGGCATACCGACCAGGAAGCCGCCCAGTACGCGGCGGAAGCCCTGCAGACCGAAATTCGCTGTTCGCTTGGCGGCTGGCATCCAGGCGATGATCCCGACCGTTTCTGGCAGGTACTGCCCGACGGCCGCGAAGGCCCCATCGAATGGCCCGACTCGGGCCGCTAGGCCCTGAACGCATTTGACCCCGCCGAAGCGGGGTCAAATGTTGTGCGAAGCAGTCACAAGCGGGACTGATCGTTACTCGATAATGCTCACGTCGTCGGCCTGTAAACCACGCTCGTTTTTAATCACGTGATAACGCACGATCTGGCCTTCTGCCAGCATGCGCGGGCCGCGACCACGAATTGCCCGGAAATGGACAAACACATCGTCACCGTTATCCCGGGTAATGAAGCCGTAGCCTTTGTTGGTATTAAACCACTTCACTTCACCCTCTTCGCGGCCGTCATTGGGGTCAATGATATCTTCATCGTCCGGCGCGTTGGGGGCGTGAGACTGACGCGGTGCCGGCTTGGCGCGAACCGCCACATCGGGCGACACCACCACGGGTGGCGCCAGCGCGGCCGTGGCTAACGTACCGATACACAGCACAATGAAACTACCGATGGCCACGGCGATGTAAATGCCGCCAGCCCCGGTCACGGCCAGCTCGGCAAGCCACTGCTCAGCCAGCGGTGCGTCGGTTAAATGAACAATCCCTGCCAGCAACAATGGCGTGGGGGCGGCAAGTAAGACACTGATCAAAATACAGCGAAACACAACTTTTGGGTTCATGGATAAAAAAAGCTCTCTTGTTGTATGGGTAACAGAAGAAGGACAATACCCAGTTCAGCCGGTCTTGACGACCCGATGCACCGAGCTACTACACAAGGTTGCAATGTTACCATGACATCTTCTTTATCGCCTGCCGACCTGATTCAACAGCTTGAATCTTTAGAGAGCCGTCTGGCTTATCAAGAACACTGGCTCGACACCCTGGATCAAGCGGTGGCCCAGCAGGAGCGTCGACTGGCGACGCTCGAGCAGCTCAGCGCACTGATGCGCGAGCGCCTGCGCGAACAGCACCAGGCGCTTCAGGCCGGTGACGACCCCGGCGGTAGCCGTCCCGAAGACGACATACCGCCCCACTACTGATCCACATCCCTCGCGGAAACTTACCGGTTCACGGCCTCGGCGGGGTCGATGCTCGTCAGACCAAAGGCGTCCGCCACCGCCGCGTAGGTCACTTGGCCGTCATGCACGTTGAGCCCCGGCAAGAAGTGCGGATTGTCGCGCAAGGCCTGCTGCCAGCCCTTGTCGGCCAGGTCGAGCACGAAAGGCAGCGTGGCGTTGGTCAGCCCCAGCGTCGAGGTACGCGCGACCGCGCCGGGCATATTCGCCACGCAGTAATGCACGATGCCGTCGACGATATAGGTCGGTTCGGCATGAGTGGTGGGCCTGCTGGTTTCAAAACAGCCGCCCTGATCGATGGCCACGTCCACCAGTACGCTGCCGGGCTGCATATCCGCAAGCATCGCACGGGTGATCAACTTCGGCGCGGCGGCGCCGGGGATCAGCACCGCACCAATGATCATATCCGCCGTCTTCGCCGCTTCATCCAGCGCGTCCGCCGTCGAGTAGACGGTCTTGATACGGCCCTGATAGCGATCGTCCAGGACTTCCAGCCGGGCAATCGACTTGTCGAGAATGGTCACCTCGGCACCCAGACCCAAAGCCATCCGCGCGGCGTTTTCACCCACCACACCGCCGCCGATCACGGTCACCTTGCCCGGCGCCACGCCGGGCACGCCCGGCAATAGCACGCCAGCGCCGCCCTGCGCCTTTTCCAGGCTGTGGGCGCCGGCCTGTACGGCCATCCGGCCGGCCACGGTGCTCATCGGCGCCAGCAACGGCAGACCGCCTTTTGCATCGGTAATCGTTTCATAGGCAATGCAGGTGGCGCCGCTTTTTATCAGCCCCTGGGTCAGCGATTCCTCGGCGGCCAGATGCAGATAGGTGAACAGCGTGTGCTGGGGCGTCAGGCGGGCGACTTCCTCCGCCTGGGGCTCCTTCACCTTGAGAATCAGCTCGGCGTTTTGCCACAGCGCCGCCACATCGACCTCGATGCGCGCACCGGCGGCTTCATAGTCGCGATCGGCAAACCCGGCGCCCTCGCCGGCGCCCGTCTGAACCGTCACCTGATGACCACGGCCGGTTAACTCCCGCGCCCCGGTCGGGGTCAAGGCGACCCGGTATTCATGATTTTTTATTTCTTTGGGAACGGCAATGCGCATGTCTGTTACTCCTAATGGACTCGGTAGCAATTGGTTACCTTTCATCCATTACAGCACAGCTTTTATGCCTCTCCCTACCCCGGAATTAAAAACAAAAAAAACGCCGGTTAAGGCGTTTCTCAGGAGAAAAATCTAGCGATTACCGGCTTCAGGCAAAAAAATCATCGCTATTCGTCGACGACGGCATCACCGTAAATGCGTCGATACTCGTCGGGCAGACGCATGGGTCGGCCGCTGGACAGCGCCACGCAGGCAAAGCGGGTGCGCGCCTTCAACAGCGTTTTGCCGTCACCCATGCGCTTGAGTTCAAAGCGGCGGGTGAGACTAAAGCGGCCGTCGCAGGCGACGATCCAGGTCGCAAGCTTAAGCGTATCACCGGCGTAGGCCGGGGCCAGGTAATCCAGCTCATGGCGATGGACGACCATGGCGCGGTCCAGCTCCCGGTAACGCGCAAGCGACAGCCCCAGCGCTTCTGAATGCGCCCAGCTAATCTGTTCCACCCAGCGCAGGTATTCGCTGTTATTGACGTGCCGATAGGCGTCGATCGCCTCATCGGTCACGTCAATCTCGATCACAAAAGGCTCGGGTAGCGCCCATTCCATTGCTCAGGCTCCTTCACCATCGTCGTGAACTAGTCGCGGAAAACGCGCACGCCAAGCGCTTTCAGGTACGACGTTTCCGGAATGGCCGGGTGCACCGGATGATCCGGCCCCTGATGCCCCTGGTAGATCACCTGGCCGTGACGGTCCTGGTGGCGCACCGCGCCGCGCACCACGTCAACCAGACGCTCGGGCGCCAGGTGCATCGAGCAGGACGCCGACAGCAGCAAGCCGTCGCGGCCCAGCAGGCGCATCGCCTCACGGTTCAGCCGCGCATAGGCGCGTTCGCCGTTAGGGATATCCTTGCGTTTCTTGATAAACGCCGGCGGGTCGAGAATCACCACGTCGAACTGCTCGCCGTCGGCCTTGAGGGCGGCCAGCGCCTCGAACGCATCGCCTTCCCCTACCGCCACCTGCTCCTGAACGCCGTTCAGCTCGGCGTTGCGAGCCACCTGCTCAAGCGCCGGGCCGGAACCATCCACGCACAGCACCTCAGAGGCGCCGCTGGCGGCGGCCTGCACGCCCCAGCCACCGACGTAGCTGAAGACGTCCAGCACGCGCTTGCCGGCAACCTGGCGGTTGAGCCAGGCACGGTTGACGCGGTGGTCGAAGAACCAGCCGGTTTTCTGGCCGTCGAGCACCGGTACGGCAAAGCGCACGCCGTTCTCTTCCAGCAGCACTTCGTCGGGCAAGGTGCCCTTGACCACTTCCACGTGGGCTTCCAGCCCTTCCTGGCGACGGCCACCGGTGTCGTTGCGGAACACAATCGCGCTGGGTTTGATGACCTTTTCCAGTGCATCGACGATGTCCTCGGCCAGCGCCTGCATCCCCGCGGTGTTCAACTGCACCACGACCACGTCGCCAAAACGGTCGATCACCAGGCCCGGCAGCAGGTCACCCTCACCGTGGATCAGGCGGTAGAAGGGTTGATCAAACAGCTGCTGACGCAGGGCCAGGGCCTGGTTGAAGCGGTGTACAAACAGCGAGCGGTCCAGGCGCATCTCGGGGTCACGGGACATCACCCGGGCGCAAATCAGCGAATGCGGGTTCACGTAGGCCACGCCGAGGGTCTTGCCATTGGACGCTTCGACCAGGGCGGCTTCACCCGGCGCAAAGTCCTTTAGCGGCGTTTCCTTGATATCGACTTCGTTGGAATAAATCCACAGGTGGCCCGCCTTGAGGCGGCGGTCAGCGTTTTTATTCAGGCGCAGGCGTTGGGTCACAGCAATCTCCAAAAGAGCGCCTCAAGAGCGTTGGCTCCCAAGGCACAGGCAAATCAGTAGCAAATCATTAACGCTGGCAGCCGGGACAAAAAACGCTTGCCCGCTGGCCAAGGGTAATACGGCGCAGCTCCGCCCCACAGCGCATGCAGGGTTGGCCGTGACGGCCATACACATTGAGACGCTGGGCAAAATAACCGGGCTCGCCCTGGCCGCTGACAAAGTCGCGCAGCGTCGTGCCGCCCTGAATAATAGCAGCGGCCAGCACCTCCTTCACGGCGGCAGCCAGCGCCTCGTAGCGGGCCAAGGAAATACGCCCCGCCGCCCGACGCGGGTCGATACCCGCCATGAACAGGGCTTCGGCGGCGTAGATATTGCCCGCCCCGACCACCACGCGGTTGTCCATCAGAAACGGCTTCACCGCAACGCGCTTGTTGCGTGACAGGCGATAAAGCCAGCGGCCGTTGAAGGCGTCATCCAGCGGCTCCGGGCCCAGGTGCGAAAGGCGCTTGTCGGCGCTGCCATCACCCAGTTGCCAATCGACGAACCCAAAGCGGCGGGGGTCGTGGTAGCGCAGCACATGGCCGCTTTCGGTCACCACATCCACGTGGTCATGCTTCTTGGGCAGGTCACCCACCCGGGCAATGCGCAGGCTGCCCGACATGCCCAGATGCCATAACAGCGTGGCGGCGCCCGCCGGTGACTCGAGCGGCATCTGCAGGTATTTGGCACGGCGCTGCAATTCCCCAACCCGGGCGCCCACCAGCCGCTCGGCCAGATCCTCGGGTACCGGCACGCGCAGCCGCGGCTGTCGCACCCGCACCTCGGTGATTTCCTGGCCTTGCAGATACGGCGCAATACCGCGCCGGGTGGTTTCAACTTCGGGCAGCTCGGGCATGATGAGAGCCTTTGATGACAGCGTGGTGACGGTCGTTCAAACCCGCCATATCGAGGCCTTGCCGGGGCACAACACCCAGGCATGCAAAAACCCGGCTGTGGGCCGGGTTTTCAACAGGCGCTCGCCTGCAGTGAAAGCCAGTTATCGCAAAAGCGATTACTTGATTTTGGCTTCCTTGTACATAACGTGCTTACGGACCACCGGGTCGTATTTCTTGAATTCGAACTTATCCGGGGTGTTCCGCTTGTTTTTATCAGTGGTGTAGAAGTGGCCTGTACCGGCACTGGACACCAGCTTGATCTTATCGCGCATGGTTTAACTCTCCCAAAATTCTTAGCCAAATGACTATTTAGATGGCGTCGCCGCGCTTACGGATATCGGCCAGAACCGTCTCAATGCCTTTCTTGTCAATGATACGCATACCTTTAGAGGAAACGCGCAGCTTGACGAAGCGGCCTTCAGCTTCAACCCAAAAACGATGGGTGTGCAGGTTCGGCAAGAAACGACGACGTGTCTTACGCTGGGAGTGAGAAACGTTATTTCCGGTTACCGGACGCTTACCGGTAACCTGACATACTTTGGACATGAGAGCCTCCAACTGCTTGGCCAGGATTTAATTACCTGAGTGTTCAAAACTGTCGGGCAAACCGGAGCAGGGAGGGCGTCAACGCGGTTAACCGCCTAGCTATACCCAAATCCGTTATTCAACCCAAGTTCAAAGGTGGCACTTTATACCAGAGCACTAGCCATTCAGCAAGAAAAACCGTGACAAAAGGCCGAAAAACCGCCTTTTGATTCATGTTACTTAACATCGTCGCTAATTGGCCGGGCAGCGTGCTTACAGCCAGCCCCGCTCGGCAAATGACACCACGTCTCCGTCTCCCACCACGAAATGATCCAGCACCCGCACATCAAAGAGGGCGAGCGCGTCTTTCAAACGTTCGGTGATTCGTCGATCAGCATCGCTGGGCTCGGCCACGCCCGAAGGGTGATTATGCGCCAGGATAACAGCGCCAGCATTGTGCGCCAGGGCACGCTTGGCAACTTCGCGGGGATAAACGGATGCGCTGTCTAGGGTACCGCGAAACAGGGATTCATAGCGAATGATTCGGTGCTGCGTATCCAAAAAAAGTACCGCGAACTCCTCATGACCCAGATGGCGCAACTGAGAGCTCAAATAGTGGCGCACCAGCGTGGGCGAGGTCAGCGCCTCGCCGCGCGCCAGCTGCGTGGCCAGGTGGCGCCTGGAAAGCTCGAGCGTGGCCTGCAGTTGGGCAAACTTGGCGCTGCCCAGTCCACGCGCCTCACAAAAGCGCGCCTGGTCGGCCTCCAGCAGTTGGCGAAGGCCGCCAAAGCTTGCCAGCAGATCCCGCGCCAGGTCCACCGCCGAGCGCCCCTGCACCCCGACGCGCAGAAAGATCGCCAACAGTTCGGCATCCGAGAGCGCCTGAGCGCCCAGGTTTAATAATTTTTCACGCGGCCGCTCGCCTTCCGGCCAGTGGTTGATACCCATCGCTGCCTCCCTGAGCGGTGTTCCACCTTTCCCTATGCGTGGATGCAGCATGCCAAATTGTGCAGACGAATGGTATGGTAAGCGACCTAAAGAATGCTCAACGTGGGTCTACTGCCATGTCGTCCGTGACTTCGCCAACGCCGCCAATCGCAAACGGTAAACGTGTGCTGCTGGGCATCAGTGCCGGCATTGCCGCGTATAAAAGTGCGCTGATCGTGCGCCTGCTCAAGCAGGCAGGCTGCGAGGTGCGCGTGGTGATGACCAGCGGCGCCCAGGCGTTCATCACGCCGCTAACGCTTCAGGCGTTGTCCGGCGAGCCGGTGCGCACCTCGCTGCTCGACCCCGAGGCCGAGGCGGGCATGGGACATATCGAACTCGCCCGCTGGGCCGACGTCGTCCTGATCGCGCCCGCCACCGCTGACCTCATGGCGCGCCTTGCTCAGGGCATGGCCGATGACCTGCTGACCACGCTGTGTCTGGCCAGCGTCGCCCCCAAGCTGATGGCCCCCGCCATGAACCAGGCCATGTGGCGCCATCCAGCCACCCTGCGCAATGCCCAACAGCTGGCGGACGACGGCTGGCAGTTGATTGGCCCCGCCGCGGGCGACCAGGCCTGCGGCGATGTCGGCCCGGGCAGAATGAGCGAGCCGGAAACCATCGTGGACGCGCTGTTTCAGCATCTGGCGAACCCCACCATCGTACCCGCCAGCAGCGCGGCGCCGCACGTGGTGATCACCGCCGGCCCCACCCGCGAAGCGCTCGACCCGGTTCGCTATCTCTCGAATCACAGCTCCGGCAAGATGGGCTATGCCCTCGCCGCCGCGGCCGCCGCCCAGGGGGCGCGAGTCACGCTGATCAGCGGACCGGTGAGCCTCGCCACGCCACAGGGCGTTACCCGCATCGACGTGGAATCCGCTGCAGAGATGCACCGCGAAGCGCTGGCGCTTGCCTCGCAGGCGGCGCTGTTCATTGGCTGCGCGGCCGTGGCCGACTACCGAGCCGCCAGCGCCGCCGAGCACAAGATGAAAAAGACCGACGATAGCGACACCCTGACGCTTACCCTGGTCAAAAACCCCGACATTATTGCCGATGTGGCAGCGCTGCCAGCCGATATCCGACCTGTCGTGGTCGGATTTGCCGCCGAAACCCAGGATATCGAGCACTATGCCGCCGACAAGCTGACCCGCAAGGGGCTCGACATGATCGTGGCCAATGACGTCAGCCAACAAGGCCTGGGGTTTGGCAGCGACGATAACGCGGCATTGCTGCTATGGCGCACGCCCCAGGGGGTTGAGCGCCGGGAAGAAGCCGCGCAACGCAAAACACAGCTGGCGGCTCGCGTGATCCAACAAGCCCTTATGCTACTACCCACCACCGGAGAGCCCTCATGACCGCCCGTCCTCGCCTGCAGTGCAAAGTCCTCGATGAACGGCTGCGTGACTATTTGCCTCATTACGCGACCGACGGGTCGGCGGGCATGGACCTTCGCGCGCTGCTCGACGAGCCGCTTACGCTAAACCCCGGTGATACATACCTCGTACGCACGGGCCTGGCGATCTATATTGAAGACCCAGGCCTTGCTGGCATGATCCTGCCTCGCTCCGGTCTGGGGCATAAGCACGGCATCGTGCTGGGTAATCTGGTGGGTTTGATCGATGCCGACTACCAGGGAGAATTAATGATTTCCGTATGGAACCGCGGCCAAAGCGCCTTTACGCTTGCGCCGTTCGAGCGGTTGGCACAGTACGTGCTTGTGCCTGTGGTGCAGGCGGCGCTCGAGCTGGTCGATGAGTTCAGCGATTCCACCCGCGGCAGCGGCGGCTTCGGCAGCACTGGCCGTCATTAATCGGTACTGGCTACTTTAGTAAGGATACTTCCATGACAACACCTACAATTCCTGCTTCGATCTTTCGCGCCTACGACATCCGCGGCATCGTCGATGACACCCTCACCGAAGACACGGTGGAATGGATTGGCCGTGCGATCGGCGCTGAAGCCGCTGAGCGAGGTGAGTCCACCGTCGTGGTCGCCCGCGACGGACGCCTTTCCGGCCCACGACTCCAGGCGGCGCTGATGCGCGGCCTGAACGCGGCGGGGCGCGACGTAATCGATATCGGCATGGTGCCCACCCCGGTGCTGTATTTCGCCACCCATATTCTTGACGGCACGCGCTCCGGGGTCATGGTCACCGGCAGCCACAACCCGCCCGACTACAACGGCTTCAAGATCGTGCTCGATGGCGACACCCTCTCGGGCGATGCCATCACCGCCCTCTACGAGCGGCTGACATCCGACCGGCTGACAAGCGGTAGCGGCAGCATTCGCCAGGAAGACGTGCGCGATGCGTACCTGCAGCGCATTCTCGGCGATGTCAGCGTCAGTCGCCCGCTGAAGGCGGTGGTCGACTGCGGGAACGGTGTCGCCGGGGAGCTGGGGCCCCAGTTGATCGCCAAGCTGGGCGTCGATACGCACCCGCTGTTTGACGATATTGACGGCACCTTCCCCAATCATCATCCCGACCCTGGCAAGCCCGAAAACCTCAAGGACCTGATCCGCACGGTGCAGGAAACCAACGCCGATATCGGCCTGGCCTTCGACGGCGACGGCGACCGCCTCGGCGTCATCACCCCTCGCGGCCGACTGATCTACCCGGACCATCTGTTGATGGCGTTTGCCACCGATATGCTGGGCCGAAACCCAGGCGCCAAGGTCATCTTTGACGTCAAGTGCACCGGCAACCTGATCAAGGTGATCAGCGACGCTGGTGGCGAGCCGGAAATGTGGCGCACCGGCCACTCGCTCATCAAGGCACGCATGAAGGAAACCGGCGCCCTGCTAGCCGGCGAAATGAGCGGGCATATCTTCTTCAAGGAGCGCTGGTACGGCTTCGACGACGGCATCTACGCCGCCGCACGGCTGCTGGAAATTCTGGCCAACTTCGAGGGCGACGCCGATGCGTACTTCGACAGCTTCCCCCAGGACCTCGGCACGCCGGAAATCAATATCACCGTCACCGACAGCAATAAATTCAACCTGGTCGATAAACTTGCTCGGGAAGGCGACTTCGGCGATGGTATCAAGACCACGCTGGATGGGATTCGGGTCGACTACCCGGACGGATGGGGCCTTTGCCGGGCATCCAACACCACCCCCGTGTTAGTGCTGCGTTTTGAAGGAAAAAATGAAGCGGCCTTAACGCGCATTAAAGCGCAGTTTGCCATTGCACTGAAAAACGTCGACCCCGCTTTGACGCTACCCGAGACCTAGCAACGTCATTGCGTGGCGAGACCCTGCCCAACAGAAGGCACGGCTCGCCATGGGCGCCACAGTGCGCTTAATGCCAATAAGTTAGCCACATCATTATCAAGGGACAACGTCATGAGTTCAGCCAGTCGCGACCCCCAGGTCGTTGTGGAGGTGCTTTCCGAAGCCCTCCCCTATATTCAGCAATTTTCCGGCAAAACCGTTGTGGTCAAATACGGCGGCAACGCAATGACGGAAAGCACCCTGATCGACTCCTTTGCGCGCAACATTGTGTTAATGAAGGAAGTGGGCATTAACCCGGTGGTCGTGCATGGTGGCGGCCCACAAATTGGCGACCTGCTGGCCAAGCTCAATATCGAATCGCGCTTTGTTAACGGCATGCGCGTCACCGACTCGCAAACCATGGACGTGGTCGAAATGGTGCTCGGCGGGCTGGTCAACAAGAGCATTGTCAATCTGATCAACCAAAGCGGCGGCAAGGCAATCGGCCTGACCGGCAAGGACGGCGCCCAGATCCGTGCTCGCCAGCTGAAGGTTGAGCATCAAAGCCCCGAAATGAAAGCCCCGGAAATCATCGATATCGGCCATGTCGGCGAGGTCGAGTCGATTTCCACCGACCTGATTGAAATGCTCGCGGCGCGCGATTTCATCCCCGTGATCGCCCCAATCGGCGTGGATGGCGAAGGCCACAGCTATAACATCAACGCCGACCTTGTCGCCGGCAAGATTGCCGAAGCCCTCAACGCCGAAAAGCTCATGCTGCTGACCAACGTGGCCGGCCTGATGAATGCCGAGAGCGAGGTGCTCACCGGGTTGACCACGGCTCAAGTCGACGCCCTGATTGCCGATGGCACTATTCATGGCGGCATGTTGCCCAAGATCCGCTGCGCGCTGGATGCCGTGAAAGGCGGCGTCAACAGCGCCCATATCATCGATGGTCGTGTGCCGCATGCCGTGCTGTTGGAGATCTTTACCAACGCCGGTGTGGGCACGCTGATCACCGACACCCACTAACCGCGACGGGAGCAACGTCATGAGCGATGATCGCAAGCCTCGCCGCCGCGAGCAGATACTCCAGGCCCTGGCCCTGATGCTGGAGGAAGACAGCGGGAAACGCATCACCACCGCCGCCCTGGCCCGCCAGGTCGGGGTGTCCGAAGCCGCCCTCTACCGCCACTTCCCCAGCAAGGCGCGCATGTTCGAAGGGCTGATCGACTTTATCGAAGAAAGCATCTTTGCGCGTATTAACCGCATCATGGAAGAGGTGCCCGACGCCACCAATCGCTGCCGCACTATTATGTCGCTGGTGCTTGGCTTTGCCGAAAAGAACCCGGGGCTTGCCCGCGTGATGGGCGGCGATGTGCTCACCGGCGAGACTGCCCGGCTGCGTCAGCGGATCCACCAGCTGTTTGAGCGCCTGGAAACCCAGTTCAAGCAGATTCTCCGCGAGGCCGAACTGCGCGAGGGACTGCGTCCCACCATCCCCGCCTCCGCCGCTGCCAATTTGCTGGCGGCCCAGGCAGAGGGGCGTATTTCTCAGTATGTGCGCAGCGATTTCAAACGCCTGCCCACCGACTACTGGGACGACCAGTGGACGCTGCTGTCCGCCCAGCTGCTGCGAGAGGCGGTGCAGCCGGCATGATCCTGCGTCGCCCGGCATAACGCCTGGTACACAAAAAACGGCGCTCCCTGGTGGGAGCGCCGTTTTCATTTGGGCTGGACCTGCCCGCTTACGCCGCGATGGCGTCGCCCATTTTCTGGCGCAGCTTTTTCATCGCGTTTTTTTCGAGCTGGCGAATACGCTCGGCGCTGACGCCGTAGACATCAGCCAAATCATGCAAGGTCGCCTTGCTGTCCGATAGCCACCGGCGCTGCAGGATATCCCGCGAGCGCTCGTCGAGGCCCTCAAGCGCCAGCTGCAGGCGACGCGTGGAATCTTCCTCGAAGTCGCTGTCTTCCAGCTGGGTTGCCGGGTCAGACGCTGCATCATCTAGAAAATGCACCGGTGCCTGATACGCACTGTCTTCGTCATCGCTGGGCGACGCATCAAACCCTGCATCGTAGGAGGACAGACGCCCTTCCATATCGCGCACAACGCCCGGTTTGACGTCGAGGTCCTTGGCAATGGCATCGACCTCGTCGTTGTTGAGCCAGGCAAGACGCTTCTTGGCGCTGCGCAGGTTGAAGAACAGCTTACGCTGGGCCTTGGTCGTGGCAATTTTGACGATACGCCAGTTACGCAGCACGAACTCGTGAATCTCGGCCTTGATCCAATGCACGGCAAACGATACCAGACGAACGCCCTGATTGGGGTCGAAGCGCTTGACTGCTTTCATCAAGCCAACGTTACCTTCCTGAATTAAATCGGCTTGCGGCAGACCATATCCCGAATAACTCCGGGCGATATGCACCACAAAGCGCAAATGCGATAGTACCAAACGTCGCGCTGCTTCCAGATCGCCTTCATCGTGCAGGCGGAACGCAAGCTCGCGCTCTTCGTCGGCACTGAGAACTGCAATGCCGTTGACCGCTTTGATGTAGCCACCCAGGTCGTGGCCTGGGGAAAGCTGTCCCACCGGTAGAAGACTAGTGCTCATGTGCAGGTGGTCTCCCTGTAACCTTTACGTGGTTAGTGTGTCACTATGACCTTGCCGAGTGGACAAGGTTCCCTCGCCGCCACCCACGCGGGCCTTCAGCGCGGGCGAATACTGGCAAGGTGCCGCGATACGGCTAGCCATGCCCCTAGCCAGCCGAGTAGTGTACTGCAAGATAGCAAAATTGTGGAGCCTGTCACGTCCAGTTGCGGCAATGAAAAGCTCGCACCGTAACTGGCCGCCAGGGCGGCCACCGGCATCGACAGCCAGTGGTTGCCCAACGTCAGCAGCGCAAGCGCCAGCACGCCGCCGCCGAAGCCGTACCAGGCCCCGCTGTAGAGGAAAGGACGCCTGACAAACGCATGCGTCGCGCCGATCAGCATCACCACTTCGATTTCACGCCGTCGGCTCTCCACCGACAGCCGAATGGTATTGCCCACCACCAACAGCACGCCGAGGCCAAACAGCACGCCCAGCGCCAACGCCACCCGCGTGCCAAGCGCCGCCAAGTGACGCAGGCGTTCGACCCAGGCCAGATCGACGCGCACTTCATCGACACCGGCCAGGCTCTCCAAACGCTCGGCGAGGGTCTGCATGAGGTCGGGGTCAACGCTACCCGGACGCACCACAATACTGCCTGGCAAGGGATTATCTTCGAGCCCTGAGAGCGCATCCTCGACGCCCAGCGACTGCTGAAAATCAGCCATGCCCTGCTCGGCGCTGACAAAGCGGGTGCTTTGCACGTCGGTGTCCGCATTGACGGCCTGCTCGATGCGCTCGGCCTCCCCGGAGGCGACCCCGGTGTCGAGATAAACGGTGAGCGTCGCACTTTCATCCAGTTCCGCATCCAGCAGCCGGGCGCTGTCCAACGTCAGCCAGAGTGCCGCCGGCAGCACCAGGGCAATGGCGATGGCAAGCATAGTGAGCAAATTGCCGATCGGATAGCGGATCAGGCGCCGCAGGCTGTCGACTGCCATCGCCCGGTGGTGCCTCCCCCAGGCGCGCAGGCGACTCGACCGGCGCGGCTGCTGGGATCGCGCGCCCTGCTTTGGCGGCCGCCGGGCCTCCTTGGGCGCCGCGCGGGGGCGCCCGGAGCGAGGCGCAGCGCCTTTGGGCTTGATGCCGGTGGGTCGTCTCATGCGGCCCCCTCGTCCGCCACCAGACGGCCGTCGCGCAGGCGAATCATCCGATGCTGGAGTCGCGCGATCAGCGCCAGGTCGTGACTGGCGATCATTACGGTGGTGCCGATACGGTTAAAGTCTTCGAACAGCGCCATGATGTCGGCCGACAGCTGTGGATCGAGGTTACCCGTCGGCTCGTCGGCAAGCAGCAGAGCGGGCTTGTTGACCACAGCGCGGGCGATGCCCACGCGCTGCTGCTCACCGCCGGACAGCTCGATGGGCAGCGCTTTCTCGCGGTGCAACAGCCCGACTTTATCCAGGGCAGCGCGAACGCGGCGGGCGGACTCACGGGGCTCGATGCCCTGAATATCCAGCGGCAACGAGACGTTGTGATAGACGCTGCGATCAAACAGCAGTTGGTGATCCTGAAACACCACGCCAATCTGTCGGCGGTAAAACGGCACCTGACTGGCGTGCAGCTGGGCAATATCGTGCCCCGCCACCACTACGCGCCCGCGACTGGGCTTTTCCAGGCGCATGATCAGGCGCAGCAGCGAGCTTTTCCCCGCGCCGGAGTGGCCGGTGAGAAATACCATCTCTCCTCTCGCCACCCGAAAGTTGAGGTGCGATAGCGCTTCGAAGCGCCCGCCGTAGCGCTTCCCCACATGCTCAAAGGCGATCATGGGTTGGCATCGTCTCCCTGACGGTCGAACAGCGCGTTGACGAAGTCCTTGGACTCAAAGGGCCGCAGATCATCCAGCCCCTCACCCACGCCGATATAGCGGATCGGGGTGTTGAGCTGCTTCGCCAGGGCAAAAATAATCCCCCCCTTGGCGGTGCCGTCCAGTTTGGTGAGGGTGATACCGGTGACCGGCACAGCCTCATTGAAAGTGCTGGCCTGGGAGATGGCGTTTTGCCCGGTCCCGGCATCCAGCACCAGCATGACTTCGTGGGGCGCGGTGTCGTCGATCTTCTTCATCACCCGGTGGACTTTTTTCAGTTCTTCCATCAGGTGGCTCTTGTTGTGCAGGCGCCCGGCGGTATCGGCAATCAATACATCCACACCGCGGGACTTGGCGGCGGCTACCGCGTCGTAAATCACCGAGGCACTGTCGGCCCCGGTATGCTGGGCGATCACGGGCACGCTGTTGCGCTCACCCCATACCTTGAGCTGTTCCACCGCGGCGGCGCGAAAGGTGTCGCCGGCGGCCAGCATGACGCTTTTGCCCTCACGCTGGAAACGCTGGGTGAGCTTGCCGATCGTGGTGGTCTTGCCCACGCCGTTGACGCCCACCACCAGGATCACGAAGGGGCCGTCGCTGTCCTTATCAAAGCTGAGCGGTTGGGTGACGGGCTCGAGCATGGCCGCCAGTTCTTCCTGGAGGCCGCGATACAGCGCCTCAGGATCATTCAATTCTTTACGGGATACCCGGGCCTCCAGCCGCTCGATAATCTCGCTGGTCGCCTCGATGCCCACGTCAGCCATCAGCAATTGGGTTTCGAGGTCTTCAAGCAGCTCGTCATCGATCTGCTTTTTACCCAGGAAAAGATCGGCGATGCCGTCAGTCAAATTAGCGCGGGTTTTGCCCAGGCCTGATGTGATACGCGCAAGCCAGCCTTTCTTGTCACCCTTGTCGGCCACCGGCTTGTCCTGTAACGCCGGCTTTGGAGCAGGCTCTGGCTCTGGCTCTGGCTCTGGCTCTGGCTCTGGCTCTGGCTCTGGCTCTG